>Ga0213822_1000920_pt1 | contig 18690 bp, 18 predicted proteins | sample MC6MC0908MG_FD_179872 | JGI IMG/M metagenome (GOLD analysis project Ga0213822, IMG submission 179872) | Enriched soil aggregate microbial communities from Iowa State University, Ames, United States - MC6-MC0908-MG | ecosystem: Environmental > Terrestrial > Soil > Unclassified | place: USA: Iowa...
GGATTCCATTTCGCATAAATCATTGTGTCTCCTGTAATTGCAGTATCAAAATTAAATGCTGTATTCCCACTACTGCTTGTGTACCAGCCGACAAATGTATGTCCTGCTTTCGTTGGTGAAGGTGGCTCCGTTGCTTTTTCTCCATGAGCTATTGTTTGTGCTGGGATTGTATTTCCTCCGTCTACATCAAAGCTCACTGTATACGTCAAGGGATTCCATTTTGCATAAACGATTGTGGCTCCTGTAATCGCCGTATCAAAATTAAATGGTGTATTTCCCGTACTGCTTGTGTACCAACCGACAAATGTATGTCCTACTTTCGTTGGTGAAGGTGGCTCCGTTGCTTTTTCTCCATGAGCTATTGTTTGTGCTGGGATTGTACTTCCTCCATCTACATCAAAGCTCACTGTATGCGTCACAGGATTCCATTTTGCATAAATCGTTGTGGCTCCTGTAATCGCAGTATCAAAATTAAATGGTGTATTTCCCATACTGCTTGTGTACCAGCCGACAAATGTATGTCCTGCTTTCGTTGGTGGAGGTGGCTCCGTTGCTTTTTCTCCATGAGCTATTGTTTGTGCTGGGATTGTACTTCCTCCATCTACATCAAAGCTCACTGTATGCGTCACAGGACTCCATTTCGCATAAATCGTTATGTCTCCTGTAATCGTAGTATCAAAATTAAATGGTGTATTTCCCGTACTGCTTGTGTACCAGCCGACAAATGTATGTCCTACTTTCGTTGGTGAAGGTGGCTCCGTTGCTTTTTCTCCATGAGCTATTGTTTGTGCTGGGATTGTACTTCCTCCATCTACATCAAAGCTCACTGTATGCGTCACAGGATTCCATTTTGCATAAATCGTTGTGGCTCCTGTAATCGCAGTATCAAAATTAAATGGTGTATTTCCCGTACTGCTTGTGTACCAGCCGACAAATGTATGTCCTGCTTTCGTTGGTGGAGGTGGCTCCGTTGCTTTTTCTCCATGAGCTATTGTTTGTGCTGAGATTGTACTTCCTCCATCTACATCAAAGCTCACTGTATGCGTCACAGGACTCCATTTCGCATAAATCGTTATGTCTCCTGTAATCGTAGTATCAAAATTAAATGGTGTATTCCCACTACTGCTTGTGTACCAGCCGACAAATGTATATCCTGCTTTCGTTGGTGGAGGTGGCTCCGTTGCTTTTTCTCCATGAGCTATTGTTTGTGCTGGGACTGTACTTCCTCCGTCCACACTAAAACTTACAGAATACGCTTTAAGTGTAGTTACATTCACCATAGTATAGGCTGTTTTATTTCCTGCTGCATCCTTCACTATGATGTTAAAATAGTAGGTTGTATTTTGTAATAAATCAGGTATATCAAATGTTGCGATATCCTTTGAATAGTTTCCTAAAGCAATGCCATTTGTCTCTATATGACTAACTGTATCAATATTGTTACTTGTAGATTGATAGATTTGATATTCTAAATCTTCTGTAGAAGTAATATTATCTGTTGCTTTTAGCCAGTTTAATGTCACGCTATTATTACTAATATTCATAACATTAATAGATGGATTGCTTATTTCTGGAGGTATTAAATCTTCTGTACTCGTAACTGATGCACTTACATCCAAATGATAAATCCTCACAAATATATCTGCAACTCCATCTGTTCTACTAATTCTAATTTCATCGATGTTTTGCCATGGTTCCCCCGTTAATGGGACATCAATTTTTTCAAAAGGCATGTACTGATTTATAACTACAGCTCCGGTAACAAATGTATTATCTCTATATCCTTCTATTTTGAGTTCTACAATTTCATTAACCGCACTTTCTAATCGTAATGAGTTTAGCTTGAAATTTCCTTTAATGGACTTAATAGAAGCTGTAGTAACAATACCAGGGTAACCCGACATCCCTAAACTTTTATCAGTTGGATAAAAATCGTCAATATCATTGTTACTATTATTTGAATCATCCAAAGTACCATCAATTTTTAATAATGCAAATTCCCAATCCCCTATAATACGGGGATTTGTACCCACGCCGTCACTAGATTCAAAATCCTCGCTTGATGGAAAGGTAGTTGCTGAAACTCTTGGAACCTCCACAATTGTCATCGAAGAAAGATTTAGTACTATCATACAAATACACAGAATGCCTATCTTTAACCTAGAAAATATTTTCATCATAACACGCCCCTCAATTACTAAGGTCTCGGTGGATATAGTCCTTCGATACAAATAATATAGTTCACTGCTAAATAAGGTTGGCGATTATCAAATGAAGTACCACTACCTGTCTCTCCTATTATCCCACTAATTGATACATCACCAGTTACTGGAGCATCAAAGGACTTTAGAGTGCCGTTTGAAGTATTCTTACTATAAATATTAGCGTCCCTGCCATTAGAAATGCCTTTTCCGAGGGTACTGTTATCATCTGGAATATTAGTCGTACCATCATTATTTACAACGGGAATAGCAACAGTAGCATTAGCGTTTTTAAGGATACCACCTGCGCTACTAAAAAGATGATTGTGTCTTGGTAAATTATTTATACTTAAAGTCGTCTGCTCTGTACCACCCTTACTACCATTCGAATAAGATGATATTCCTGCATCTCTTTGTCCCCCCATATCGGCACCTACTGGAACGCGGCCATTAAGATTTGGCAAATTAAAAACCGTTTTTCCATCCCCTCCGTATTGGAATCCAATCACTGCATACAAAGCTTGGTATTGATTAATTTGTAATTGTTGTCCATTACAAAACAACCATCCTCTTGGAGCGTATGTTCCTGCCCAAGGTAAAATTACTCCTATAAATGCTTCCATAAATATCTCTCCTTAAGTTTATTTTCTCCAGTACATCTTAAATGTTGCTTCTTTATCCATTACAATCTTAAACCCTAGCTTTTTATATAACTGATAGGCAGCTATATTAAATTTAGCCACTTCAAGTTCCATGCCCTTCAAATAATGGGTTGCTTCCTTCATCATAGATTGTATAATATACTTCCCAATACCTTTGCTTCTCCACGTATGAAGGAATCCTATCCAAATTAATCGATAGTTTATATTTGTTTTATCAATGGTATATCTCCCGATTGGCTTCCCTTTATATTGAACAATTATCTTTTCTGCCCTTGGGAACATCTTCTTAGTCTGCACATTATCTAATTCATATTGTTGTTGTACAATACTTTTCCTTACATTTTCATCCTCTATAAAAGATAACTCCATTCGTGATTCTTCAAATATTCGATATAATACCGCTTGGTCTTCCTTTGTAGCGAGACGTAAGCTTATTTCATCAAAATTTATCAAATCGTCAGAAAAATCACATGTAATTCGTTTCATATTTATCACCATACAAATATTAATTGCGCTTAGGAGTTCTTGTTTGTAACAATGATGGAACGCACAAAGTTATGCCCTTTTTCCGGTAGTTTTTCCCAGCTATCTATATGAAATTGATGATCAGCCAAGCATTCAGCTCTATTTTGACTTTTTTGCGGTACGTCTAATGATAACGAGATAGTACCATAGGATTTTTCACCTGGCGGTACCTTATCTCGCCAAGAGCAAGAACATTCATAGCCATTAGGCCCTGTTGAAGCCTTAATTCCTAAAGCCTGAATAGTTGTATTAGGCGGAACATTCATAGGCTCTTTGCCTTCAATATCCTCTGTATTCCAAATACCCCAAGTTCTCTCCTTATGAAAAACTTCTAATTCACGATCTGTTGCATTTGTTATCATTAATGAAAAAGTCCAAGTTGCCATTTTAATTCTCCCCTCCTGTTGTTACTTTTATCTTTGCATTATCCATAACATCGAATTCATGTGTACGGTTCAAAATTGCGTAATCCCATTCGGATGCTCCGATTAATGTTGTCACATTATCTTTATCAGTTCGATATAAAAGAATCATTTTACTAAAAATCCAAGGTACAACATCCATATCTTTATCGTTTGGTGCTTCAAATTCTCTATCAATTGACTTTCTTTCTGTTTGTTGTTGTTCTTTGGTCACAGAATTTAATATATTAAACTTCGCTCTTAATTCCGTCTGTAATTCTTGCTCAACACTCGCCTTCACTATCTTTTCTTCAGAAACTGAAGCTTTTTCCGAAAATTTCAGTGCGGTTTCAATCGTGCTAACCTTTTCTACTACTTTTTTACTTGTAGTCGATATAAACTGTTCATCTTTTACTTTTATTTTTCCTCTTCTAGTGACAGTTTCAACTTTTGAAGCATCTGCTCTTATGCAAGTAACCTCAACAGAAAAATAATCATTCACTTCACGCTTTTTCAAATAAAGGCTATCAAAATCTACATCATTAACCCCATCCCAAAGTTTTTTCGAAATTTTAAATATAGACGTTTTAAATATTGCTTTCTTTTCAAAGTTAACTCCACTAGGAATATACTGATTTAGATCAATAGTTTCTACATTCTCAACAACCTTTAATGTGTCTATTTTGGACCAATCTGTATATAAACTATTAGGTACTTCCTTTTTTCTAATCCTGTCCATCTTATTCGAAATCCGTATATCTCGAACAAAGTTATGTCCATCATGAGTAATACCCTTCCATTCATTCACTTCAAAATACCCATTCGCTCTGCAAGTTGCTTCATTGGGATTGTTATATGGCACATTAACATAAAGGCTTACAACACCATATGGTTCCTGCATATTTCCTTCATGATTCTTGTTATTATCCTTCCATGAACAAGAAAATTCGTAACCATTCGGACCAAAGGCAGATTTGACCCCAACGGCCTGTATTGTTTGTCCTGCTTTAATTGATTGGGGTCCTTTATCCTCTTCACCATTTGTATTCCAGTATCCCCAGTGCAATTGTGATTCCACCAATTCTAAATCTCGATCTGTGTCATTTGTAACGTTAAAACTAAATGTCCATGCCATAAGTGTGATACCTCCAATTAAAATATTTTAATATTCAGAAATTAATTTATGTAAAACAAATAATTCTTATTACCTAATAAAAAATCTAAAGGTTACATTTTTTTGGTTCTTTATAACTTTTTTTCATTATATTATAGGTCCATAGATTCCGCTATGAGTTCATTCCCTTTTTTAGGTTAATTTTTCTTAACCTTTTAACTTCTAATACAAATCTACTGATTAAAATGCTAATAAACAAAAGAAACTGCTAGAAAGATAGCAGTTTCTTTTGGTAGTCCACCTTTAATCTAATTGGAAGCGGGAGAAGATCTTCCATACTAGCTCATTTCGATTTGAGACATTTACTTTTTGAAAAATTACCTTTAAATGATCTTGTACCGTGTAGATTGAAATATCAAGATTATAAGCAATCTCTTTTGTAGGAATCCCTTTAATAACTTCAAATACTACTTCCTTTTCTCTAGGGGTAAGATTATACGCTGTTATTAAGAAATTGAGCATTTCTCTTGAGGATGCTTCATTTATTAATAAAGCAATTTGCTGTTCTTGTTGGCTTGTCAGCAAAAGTGATGCCCGAATAGCAATATAGCCTGTATCTTTGATAGGTACTATTAAAGAAGTATTTGAATTGTACTTGTCAGCAAGTAGTTTTGCACAGATAGCTTGAATAGGCTTAGGAACTTGAGTTTCTGCTAAACTTTCATACTTTCTTAAAATAGATAGCAATTCACAAGCTTTGGTATTACTTGAAAGAATTTTTAACCCTTTATCAAAAATAACAATGCCTTGTTCTCGTTCTACAGCTGGAATCCTCTCCTCAATAATATAATGATAGAACTTCTTTAATGATTCACCCATAATTGGCATCAGTCTATTTATAAGCATCACATCTTGATCTTTAAATAAAGGCTGTTCATTTTCAGCTCTTTTGAATAGTGTTAAAAAACCATAGCATTGTCCTTGATAAATTAATGCAGCTCTTATTTCATCACTAAAACCATTGGGCATTAAAACTTCTCTATAGCGAAAGCTTCGACTTGAGGAATCGCTTAACCTGCCTATGTTTTGCCCACTTTGAACTAAGAATCCATATCTATTTACATCTTCTGTCGTATATTCCAATTCCATAATCTCCTGATGAATCGCCTCTATTGATTGTTCAGTAACTGCTCCTACCGAAAAAAGAGTATGTACATCCGTTAATGTACAGCAATACGCATCAAAATTTATATGTGTTCGTAGAGCTTCGATCATCAATTGACGATATTCAAACGAATTTTTGCTGTGCTTTAAGCATTGGTCAGATTTTCGTTGCCAATATTGTGCTTCCTTCATAAACACCTACCTCCCCCCAGAAATATGGGATAGTTCTTTTTTTCCGAAAGTTTATAATTGAGAATAATTCTTAATTGAATTGTACAGAAGTTCAACAAGTAGGAATACTATTTTGAAGAAAATTTTTACTTTTTATTTTCTTGCTAGCTACTTCCGTTATTAGTGGCTGCTCAGAGAAATCGTCTCAAGCAATTGTGGGTGGTGTGAATTCAGATTAAAGCTACTATTAGTGCCCCTAACTCGTCTGCTATTTTTCCAAGCATCCTGTTGGCAGAACAAAAGAGGATATTGAACTTATTACCTGGGAAACAGTAGATACCCTTTTAGCTCAAATACAAAAAAACCAAGCACAATTTATGGTACTTCCTCTTAATATGGGAGCTAATCTATATGCAAAAAGAGTGCCATTACAACTTATAGGAGGTCTAGCACATCAAACTATTTTCATACCTAGTTAAGGTGGTCCACCAGATATTTTTAGGGAATAGTCCTACACAGATACTAGGTGACTTCACTAAACAGTCATCAGCCTTTCATCAGAATGATTGCTTAAAGATGAAGGAATTGCTCTCGAAATTTTAACGTATAAAAATAAATTGCTTTGGAGGTATTTTAATGAATAGATCTATACATAGCTGGGACAGTCCTTCTGTCAACAATTATCAACAGTCCATTCGACAAAAAATCATAGGCTATGATCTTATTTATGACATGATGGTCAATATACTTCAGAATTTCACTCCTGCAAATAAATTTTTAGTGGTAGGTGCTGGAGGTGGACAGGAATTACTCACTTTAGGCAAATCATTTCCTTCTGCCCATTTCACAGCAGTCGATTCCTCAAAGGAAATGCTGGAGCTGGCTGCTAAACAAATTGAATCGCTACCACATCGACCTACTATTATGTGGGTTGAGAAGGATCTACTATCCTTAAGAGTAAATGAGGTTTTCGATGTAGTTAGTTGTCATTTGGTTTTGCATTTCATAAAAAGCCTTGATCAAAAGAGAACAATGCTTCAAAAGATTGCGGATAGCTTAAAAGAAAATGGAGTGTTATTTATTTCATCGATAAATGCTGATTTAACTTCACAAACGTTCAAACATGAGCTTTGTTATTGGCGAAGCTCCATGCTTCATAACGGAATAGGTGAGGATCATTGGCAACGCTTTGAGCAATCCTTTAGCGTCACAACCCATCCGATTAATCTTGAATTGCTTATTAATTTACTGAAAGAGGCTGGCTTTACAACAATCCTTCCCTATTTTAAAACACATATGATTGACGCTTTAGTCGCTATTAAAGGAGAAACTACTATATGAAAAATGGGAATATCTTAATCATCGGAGGCTATGGTGAAGTGGGAGGGAAAATTGCAAAATTATTGTTGCAAAACTATCCCAACAGAATATGGATTGCCGGAAGAAATATAGAAAAGGCTAAGGATTTCTGTGTCCAGCACAAAAATTTAGTAAGACCTCTTCAATTGGATGTGTCAGAAAAAGTGCATCCAGAGCAATTAGAAAATGTAGCACTGGTCATTATGTGTCTAGAGCAAAAGGATACTGCATTTGCACAGCTCTGCTTAAATGAAGGGATTATCTATATCGATATTACTGCAAGCTATACCTTCCTTAAAAAGTTAGAGGCACTCCACTCACTAGCTGTACAAAAACATTCTACAGCCATTTTTAGTGTTGGTATGGCTCCAGGATTGACCAACTTAATGGCCATGCATGCTGCAAGGCAATTATCCTCCCTCGAGAAGATGCATATTTCCATCTTACTTGGGGCAGGCGATACACATGGCACCGCGGCAATTCTTTGGATATTGCAACAATTAAATAAACCCTTTAGTAGCTACAACAATCATAAGGTTGCTAATTTTACTAATAAGAGAACCGTGAAATTTAAAAAGATTGGGAAACGAAGTGTGTATCAATTTAATTTCTCTGACCAGCATACATTAACAAAGCATTTCCCTTCTATTCCTATCGTCACAAGATTAGGCTTTGATGTTGAGCCACTCAATAAATTTGTATCCTTTTTACAAAAGAGTAGAATTGCTTGCCTATTAAAATTTAACGGTATACAAATCTTGCTCGCTTCACTTATTCCAAAAATTAAAATTGGTTCAGATGTGTGTGGCATACAAATAGAAGCCATTGGGACAAAACATCACAAAGAAGTAAGCTTCACATTAGACTTTCTTGATCGCGATGAATCACTTGTAACAGCGAAAGTTGCAGCATTTATAGCTAACGAGTTTCTTAACAATAAACATCCAGCAGGAGCCTATCATATTGAGGAATTATTTACATTAGACACCTTTCAGACTCAATTTGATATGTCCCTTCAATAAAATGGCATTTAGCTCTCATCTAACGGAGAAGCTAAATGCCTGTTGTTTTATTATAAAACCTTTTCTAAAAAATCCTTTGCACGCTGTGTTGATGGCGCTGAAAAAAACTGTTCTGGAGGAGCATCCTCAATGAGCTTGCCGCCATCAAGGAAAAGAATACGATCAGCAACCTCACGAGCAAAGCCCATCTCATGTGTCACAATCAACATGGTCATCCCAGAATCTGCGAGGTTTTTCATAACAGCCAATACCTCTTTAACCATTTCAGGGTCAAGTGCCGATGTAGGCTCATCAAATAATATAACTTTAGGGTCCATGGCAAGTGCTCGCGCAATAGCAACACGTTGCTTTTGTCCTCCCGATAAACGATTTGGATATTCTAGACGCTTCTCAAACAGACCTACTTTCTTTAGTAACTCTTCTGCTTTGTTGATAGCTGTAGCCTTATCCAAACCCTTCACATTGATTGGCGCATATGTTAAATTTTCAAGCACAGTTTTATGAGGGAAAAGATGAAAATGCTGAAATACCATACCTACTTCTTCACGTATTTTCATTATATTTGTCCCTTTATCTGTCAGGACATCCCCTGCAATCGTTACCTTCCCACTTGTCGGAGTTTCTAATAAATTTAAGCAACGAAGAAATGTCGATTTACCTGATCCTGAAGGTCCAATAATAGCAATTACTTCTTTTTCATTAACTTCAGTTGATATACCCTTTAATACTTCATTCTGCCCATAAGATTTGTGTAAATCTTCAATTTTAATCACTTTTTCTCATTCCTTTCTCGATTCGTTTACCAAGGAACGTTAAAACAAGCGTCATGATGTAATAGATTACCCCTGCAAAAAGTAATGGCTCAAGATAACGGTATGTCGAACCTCCTACAATGTAGGCACGACGCATAATATCTAATGCACTGATTACTGTCACAACTGCTGTTTCTTTATTTAATGTAATAAATTCATTTACTAAGGATGGTAAAATATTTTTTACTGCTTGCGGAATAATAATATCCTTCATCATTTTTGCATATGGAATCCCCAATGCTTGTGCAGCTTCCATTTGTCCTTTATCAACTGCATTGATACCAGCACGGATAATCTCTGAAATATATGCACCTGAGTTTAAACCAAAAGCAATAATAGCTGTTGGAATAGGCTCAATTTGGATATCTAGTAATTGCGGTACTGCATAATAAATAATTAGTAATTGTAATACAAGAGGTGTACCGCGGAAAATCGACGTATAGAAATCAGCAAACCAACGTAAAAAATTCACTTTACCAATTTTACATAATGCTAAAAGTATACCTACGATAAAACCAATGATGGATGCACCGATTGCAATTTGAAGTGTAACACCTATCCCTTTTAAAATATAAGGAATAGAGGGAACGATAGCTGTAAAATCTAAATTCACAGCGCTCCCTCCTTTCTTTTTCATCATGATGTAGCTTTGTTTTTTGTACCAAACACAAATTTAGAAGAGGCTTAAAGGATAATAATGAAAAGCACAAGCGATAGCCCAAAAGTAGAGCTATCGCACGCAATTATTATTCAACTTTTTCTAACCATTTTTCTTCTAACTCTTTGATTTTGCCTTCTTCAGCTAGCTCTTTTAAAGCTTTATTAATTTTATCTTTTAAATCGCTTCCTTTTGGAACAGCGATTGCTTTGAAATCTTCAGGCTGTTCTTCCACTGGGAAAGCCTCTAATTGATCATTCGTTTTTAAATAGCCTTTCGCAACGCCACCCTCTAAAATACCTGCGTCTAAACGTTTAGACATCATATCTTGCACAATCTCAGGGATTCGCGTACGTCCTTCTACTGTTACATCAACCTTTTTCGCAATTTCATTACCTAAGTTTTCCTGAATAGATGCAGTTTGTACACCTATTTTTTTACCAGCTAAGTCAGCTTCTTTTTTAATACCGCTATCCTTTTTAACAAGGATTACTTGCTCTGTTTCATTATATTTATCTGAGAAATCTACCACTTTTTCACGCTCTGGATTCGGTGTCATACCCGAAATAACGACATCAATTTTCCCTGCTTGTAGTGCTGGCACTAAACTGTTAAAGTCCATATCTTGCACTTGCATATCAACGCCTATTTTTTCTCCAACTAATTTGATTAGATCAATATCAAATCCAATAATTTCTTCGCCTTTTGCTGCATCCACATATTCAAATGGCGCATAGTCGGCTGATGTACCAACTTTTAATACTTGCTTACCCTCTGTATCCGTAGTAGATCCTGTATCGCTTGCATTATTGTCTTTAGTGCCACATGCTGCAAGTACACCTATTACTAGTGCCAGCATCATGATGAATAACTTGTTCTTCATAAATTGTAACTCCTTTTATTTATAATTTATTGTGTATGAGAATACATTTCTCGAATATAGTTGATTGGATATTTATTCATGTTGAAGAATAAAAAATCTATCTGCTAATTAAGATATACTCTTTTGAAATAATAATCAAGATAAACTAAAAAAATTTTAGCTAAATATTATATGCATAATTTTCTGATAAGTCAATTTATTTTTGTTTTCATTCATTTTACAAAGTAACTTTACTATTTTCCGTTTTAGCATTATTTATTCCTCCATCATAAAAACAACTTAATTTCAACAGTTCAGAGATAGAGATTATTGCCATCCTTTAAGCTCGCAATATTTAGATTTCATCGCTAGTAGGAATTTTGTATTAATGCCGTAAGTTATCTTGTATAATCCAAATAAATCATTTGAAAGGGATTTTTACGATGAAAAAATTATCGTTATTGTTCGCAATTATTATTGGCTCAGTGCTGATAGCAGGCATTACCTTTTTCTTAACTCAACCAAAGTCGCATGGGCCGCAAGCGATTGAAGGTGTGATGGATTTACGTCATCATTCATTTCACGATAATACGCCTATCAAATTAGATGGAGAGTGGGAATTTATCCCGAATCATTTAGTGGACGGTGAAGCCTTTGATTCCTATCAAAGCTATCTTGTTAATGTCCCTTCAGCTTGGACAAAATATACAATTGATGGGCAACAAATACCTGTATTTGAAAGTGGGACTTATCGTCTCAAGGTTTTAATCGATGATACCGAAGATATTTTAGGAATTAAAACGAGTAACATTCGAATGTCGAACGCATTGTATATTAACGGAAAGCGAGTTGGACATAGTGGAGAGCCAGCTGAGGATAGCAGCTATATACCCCACAATACCCCATATACCGCTTATTTTTCGCCTGATAAAAAAGAACTTGAATTGATTGTTCATGTAGCCAATTTTGATTATGCACCAGGAGGAGGAATTATTAGCTCCATTTTTTTGGGGGATCAATCTAGTATTGCAAAGCTTCGAGAGGGTGCCATATTCTACGATTTAATTACCTTAGCAGGTTTTTTAACAATGTTTATCTACTTTTTTGGCTCATATCTTTATTCAAAATTTGGTATAGAACAGCTTTACTTCTCTATATTTTGTTTCGCAAGTGGGGTTTACACCCTTACTCATGGCGAAAAGTTATTACTAGACTTTATAAATATTTCCTATGCTCCATTTCAGAAAATGCAAATGATCTCTAGTATAGCTGTAGGCCTTTTTATATTGTTGTATTTTTACCGTGCTCTAATAAAACATATGAATCGTTTAGTTGTGAAAGTGTTTTGCGCAATAGGTACCCTTCTAATGCTGGTTGCATTACTTCCAACATCCATTAATTCACTATTTCAGAATATCAATTCATTGTATGTATTCGCAAATATTGTTTATATCTTCTATGTACAAATTATAGCAATTTACAAACGTGCTACTGGAGTAATGTATTTAACATTAAGCTCTCTAGCCATTTTGCTTTATTTTATCGTTGCTACTTTAAATACAAATATTAATCTTGAACTGAGTGCTCTACCACCATTGTTGCCATTTATTTGCCTGACAATGCTTTCCCTATATATTTCTCATCGTTTTGCAGATTCTTATTTAGAAAAAGGCAAGCTAACGGAGGCACTGATACGTGTAGATAAATTAAAGGATGAGTTTCTCGCTAAAACATCTCATGAATTCCAAACGCCCTTACATGGCATTATAGGCATTTCACAATCTATGCTGAAGGATAATAGTTTACCTATCTCAGCGGACGAACAAAAAGAAAAAGTATCACTTATTTTCAATATTGCAGAACGTCTATCCTATTTAGTCAATGATTTACTTGATTTTTCAAAGCTGAAGGAGAATGAATTAACATTGCGGATGGCATCTGTTGATTTATATGCCATTACACATATGACTGTAGAAGTGCTTTCCTACACGATTAGTAAGAATGTCAAAATTTATAATCATATAGAACGGGGAACCTTTGTCCAAGCTGATGAAAACCGTCTTCGCCAAATTTTATATAATTTAATTCATAACGCAGTGAAGTATACAAATGAAGGAAAAATTGATATAACTTGTTATGAGAAACAGTCATTCCTTGTGATTGAAGTTAAGGATACTGGGTGTGGGATAGCACCTGAAAATTTAAAAACCATTTTTAACCCGTTCCAACAATTCAATTATTCAATTGGTGGCAGTGGATTAGGTTTACATATTACAAAGGAGCTTGTCGAACGGCAGGGTGGGGAAATATTTGTTGATTCTATTGTCGGACAAGGCGCTACCTTTTCATTCAAATTACGAAAAGGTCAGCCGACAAATGAGGAATTACCATCAATGCCAATCCAAACATACCAGCATCCTTTCCTAACATTCCCACATATTGTTGAGAAAATAGGAAAGAAAAAAATTCTTATTGTAGATGACGATGCTGTTAATTTAAAGGTACTAATAGATATATTGACACAAGAAAACTATTCCATTATAGCAATTGATAATGGACACCATGTTTTTGAGTACCTTACACAACAACCTAGTATTGATTTATTAATTTTAGATATAATGATGCCCACTATTTCTGGCTATGAGATTTGTCAACAGGTTAGGCAACATTACACGTCTACAGAGCTACCTATTCTAATGTTGACTGCGGCGGTTCGCCCAGAGGATATGATTGCAGCCTTTCAATCTGGAGCAAATGATTTTTTACATAAACCTTTAGATGCTACCGAGCTAATGACAAGGGTTCGTAATCTTCTTTTATTGAAGGAGTCTGCAGAAACAGCTGTGAAAATGGAAACTGCGTTTTTACAAGCACAAATAAAACCGCATTTTATTTATAATGTCTTAAATTCCATTCTGTCCCTAAGCTATTTAGACTTAGATAAATCACGGGCAATGATTACAGATTTTGCTACATTTTTACGTAACAGTTTTGCCTTTGAAAATGCCAATAGTCTTGTCCCTTTGGAAAAGGAGCTTAGTCTTATTGAGGCATATGTAAATATTCATCGTACTAGATATCCTGAGCAATTAGAATTTAATATTTGCATGGATGAGCCTATCCAATGTCTTATTCCTCCTTTACTGCTTCAGCCTTTAGTAGAGAATGCCCTTCTTCATGGTTTGAAAGTCAGAAAAGAGGTTAGCGAGCTACTATTAGTTATAAGGCAGGAAGAGCATATGATGATTTTCCAACTGATTGACAACGGCATTGGGATATCTTCAGAGCTTTTAAGGCAAATTCAAAACGGTGAAAAAACAGCTAGTCAAGGCATTGGTATTTTAAATATTTCCAAAAGATTAAAAAAATTCGACAACGCTACTATCCATTTTGATAGCCACGAAAACAAAGGAACGACTGTTGAAATAAGATTTCCAATAATTACTTTATAGAGGATGTGAGCAGCTTGTTAAAAGCAGTTATTATAGATGATGAAATTTTAGCCATTCGTTTATTAGAATCCATGCTAAAGGCAAGTGGCTCTATTGAGATTATTGGAACCTTTCAGAATCCAAAAGATGGTTTAGTAAATATTGATATGTTAAAACCTGATATATTGTTTTTAGACATTGAAATGACTGAAATGACTGGACTTGAATTTGCTTCTAAAATAGAAGATGTCTCAAGCTATATAGATATTGTCTTTGTTACAGCTTACGAAAATTATGCTTTAGAGGCCTTTAATGTACAGGCTATAGATTATATTTTAAAGCCCATTGACCACAACCGACTCTTAAAAACAATTGAGCGGCTACTTGAACGAAGGCAACATAAAAAGTTGATGCAACCAATTGAACATACTTCCGTAAATGAAGGAATCAAAATTATTCATACATTACACTTCCATATACACTCAGGAAGAGTTTCAATTGGTGATACTGTATTAACTTTATCAACAAAGGAATTCCAAATTTTATTCTTTTTAGCACAGCATTGCAATCAAGCTTTTCCCGCTGCTGAGCTGTACCGACTTATTTGGGACGAGGATAGCTTTGGACAAACACAAGCCTTACGAGTTCATATCAGCAATTTAAGAAAAAAACTTGAAACGATTCCAGGTCATACAGCTAAAATCGTTATGGTAAGAGGCTCTGGGTATCAATTAGTTTTTCAAGAATAATTTGAAAGGGGAGTTGATTAAGCCAATCAACTTCCCTTTCACTTATTTAGAATCCACTTGAATGTTAAGAAATGTCCAATGTTTACTACCTTAAGCCAGTGCTCTCTCATCTTTTGTGCAGGGATTTCACCACTCTCTTTGAACAATCTATTCATCAATTATGCAGTTCTACTATTTTCATTATTTTGCACTAAAAAGACTGTTTGCTTTAGGGCAAACAGTCCTCCTCCTATTTTATCGTATGCTCTTCAGGGAACAATTTTGACTTTAATTCATCTTCACCAGAGTCCTTTGCTAATGGAACGCGAGAACGATAGGCAGCACGACAAATTAAATGCCCTGCAACGGGTGCTGTCACAAAGACGAAAAGAATACCTAAAATGAGCCGTACACTAACAAAACCGTCATGCACCCAGAAATAGATAAACGCTCCTAACAAACAGGTTAAAACCGATAATGTAGAGCTTTTAGTAGCAGCATGTGATCGTGTATATACATCTGGTAGGCGAATCATCCCAAATGCGCTAATAACACTCACAATGGAACCTATAAGAATAAGGATAACTGCTGCCCATTCAATCATTTGATTTACGTTCAACAATCACACCTCTTTCTATATATTTTGTAAATGCAATCGTTCCGATAAACGCTAAAATGCCCAAAATAAGAATAGCTTCTAAATATGCTTTAGTCTTCAATATAATAGAGACAATCGCAATAGCCGATAATAAATTAACACCAATTGTATCGAGAGCTATCGCTCGATCAGGCATTGACGGACCACGGATAACACGATATAACGACAGCGCAATGGAAATACTGAAGAAAGCAAGTGCAAGAAGTAATATATTGTTAATCATTAGCGTGTCACCTCCATTATTGCTTGTTCGAATTTCCCAATTGAGCGTATAACAGCATCCTTTGACTGTTCGATGTCCATAGCATGAATATAAAAGACATCTCCCTCTTCCGATACCTCCATGACGACAGAGCCAGGTGTTAACGTTAACAGTAAGGCAAGAGCTGTAATCTCCCAATCACCCTCTAATACAGTTTTATATGTGAAAATACCCGGTGTAATATTTAGCTTAGGTGTAGTGATTTGTCTTAATACACTATAGCTTGATAAAAATAGCTCCCAGTTAAACAGCCATAATAACTTGATAATGGAAAAGACTCTCCTCATGTAAAATTGAGTACCATAAAAGCGATGCATCGCATATAGAATACCCATACCTACAACAAAACCCATTAAAAATGTCGAAAATTGTGGTGTCACTTCATCCTGTAGAAGTAACCAAAGTGTAGCGATAAATAAATTTAAAATAAACTGCATCGCCATTATTTATTCACCTCACCTTGCCATTGTTCGCCATCTAAAACTGCATCGATATAGATAGATGGTGTATAAAGTGTTTCAGCTGCATCTGTGACAAATGGTGCCAGTTTTTCTGCCCCAATACCTAACCCAAATGTGCAAACAGCTAGTAATGTTAATGGCAACAATATACGTTTAGGTAAAGGTTTTTCATCCTCTAAGCTAATAATGGTTTCGCCGAAAAAGGAAGAAAGAAATATCCTTAACAATGAATATAAAACAATTAAACTAGAGAAAAACCCTAGACCTAATAGAACGAAATGGCCACCTTCTATCGCACCTTGTCCAATTAAAACCTTTCCTAAAAAACCACTCAGTGGGGGTATACCAGCTAGTGAACACATTGCTATAAAGAACAACCATCCAAAAAAGGGGTAGTTACGAATAAGTCCACTCATCTTATCAATTACTGTTTCCCCAGTGAGATAGATCATCATGCCAACAGCTAAGAACAACATAGCCTTAGCTATCATATCGTGCATTAAATAGTAGATAACACCTTGTAAGGCTGACTCTGTGCCTACAGCTAGCCCAATTATTATAAAACCAACGCCAATTAGTACATTGTAAGAGGCTATTGTTCTAACATCACGACCTGAAAGTGCACCGATACAGCCTGCTATAATTGTGAGTCCAGCCATGATGCCCAGAGCTGTGTGTGTGACTTCAGGATTGTTAGGGAACAGCAATGTGAAGGAACGTACAAGTGCATACATCCCTACCTTTGTTAATAAAGCAGCAAATAAAGCAGCAATGGCAGTTGGTGGTACACTATAAGATCCTGGCAACCAGAAGAATAATAAAAGTCCAGCCTTCAAGCTAAAGACGATTAAGAAAATAAGCGCTACTGTTGTAATAAGAGGATTAGCTCCTGCCTCCATTACACGAACTGAAATATGGGCCATATTTAATGTGCCTACCGTTCCATACAGAAAAGCTAGTGCCACTAAGAAAATCCAAGAGGCAACAATGTTGATGAGCACATATTTCAATGCTTCACGTAGCTGAATTTTTTCGCCACCTAAGCTAATCAATGCATAGGAAGCGAGCAACATTACTTCAAAACACACAAATAAGTTAAAAATATCGCCCGTCAAAAATGAGCCATTGACACCTGCTATCATCAGCAAGGTAAATGGATAAAAATACATTTTTTCATATCTTAGCTCCATTGTAAAAATTGCATATAGCATACAAATGAGAGCTACAATATTTGCAACTAACACTAATAGTGTCGCAAATGAATCGGCTACAAATGAGATTCCAAATGGTGGTGCCCATCCACTAAAATCAATGCGCATCACACCCTGTTCTTGAATCTCTACTAATAAAATGACGCTAATGATAATAATAAAGCTCAATGTCAATAAACTGATGATACGTTGTAGCGTCACATGCTCTTTTAAAAACACCAGTAAAATAGCCGTAATTACTGGTACAATTAATGGTAAAACAATCATATTACTCATCAGGCGTACCTCTCAATTCATCAAAATTCCCTGAACCATTTGTTTTGTACGCGCGATACCCTAAAACGAGAACAAAAGCAGTGACAGCAAAGCTAATCACAATCGCTGTTAATATTAATGCTTGAGGTAATGCATCTGTATATGGTCCCTCTGATTCTCCTAATAACGGGACATCCCCTTTTTTTAAACCTCCCATAGTCAAAATCAGTAAGTGGGCAGCATGAGATAAAACAGCGGTGCCTAAAATAACACGCAATAACTGCTTCGAGAGGATTAAGTACGTCGCAACAGCTACTAATATACCTACTAAAACAAGTATTAAAGACTCCATTGGCTACTCATCCTCACTTATACTTAAAATAATTGTTACAACAACCCCCACCACTGTTAAAGCCACACCTGCTTCAAAAATAGTGACAGTTGAAAAGCCCATTTTCCCAAAGATAGGAACATCTATATACGTATGTGCTTGTGTTAAAAATGGGACATCGAAAAACAACGAACCTATTGCTGTTCCAGTTGCAAGCAATACACCAAGAGCTGCAACCTTTTTAAAGTCGAAAGGCATTCCTTTATGAACAGTTTCAATATCATAGGCTAGATATAACAAAACAATGCCTGAGGCTAACACCAGACCACCTATAAAGCCACCACCAGGAGCATGATGCCCAGCAAAGAATAAATACACGCCGAGTGTTAAAATAATGAACAC
>Ga0213822_1000921_pt1 | contig 18684 bp, 11 predicted proteins | sample MC6MC0908MG_FD_179872 | JGI IMG/M metagenome (GOLD analysis project Ga0213822, IMG submission 179872) | Enriched soil aggregate microbial communities from Iowa State University, Ames, United States - MC6-MC0908-MG | ecosystem: Environmental > Terrestrial > Soil > Unclassified | place: USA: Iowa...
AAATAATCACTCTCTCTGTCATTTGGTATGCAGCAACTTCCTTAATGACAAGAGCTTCTATACCGTTATACGGAAATATATCTGTTTTAAGTTCAATATTAATACGATGATTTGTACCTGCAAACAGCTCTAATATGTCACCTAGCGTTGGAATGCTTTCACCCTCAAATTCAGGAGAAAACCATGAACCAAAATCAAATGCACGAAGTTCTTGTAGCGTATAATCCTTTACGTAGCCAGAACCGTTAGATGTGCGATCAATCATTTCATCATGAATCACGACCAACTCCCTATCCGCTGTTAAATGAACATCTAATTCAATCCCTGCAATCGCAAGCTTTGATGCAGCTACAAACGCAGCGATAGTATTTTCAGGGCAATGTGCAGAAACGCCCCTATGGGCAAAAATATCCATATCTAATAACCTCCTATTTCGCCCACCTCTCATCAGATTAGCGGGCGGGCCTTGATTTTCGGTTTCCCTTCTTCCTAAATAATCCTATTACAATTTCACTTGATGGTAAATATTTTATATAGTAGTATGAGAATCTACTTGAAATTGTAAGTACTTAGGAGGTGCTAAAAAATGACTGCACAACATCCAGATTTTCAGGCTGAAGTGGAACGGCTAGTTTACACCAAAAATTACATGCAGCAAATTTTAAATGAATCGCAAAAAGATTTGCAATCTGCTCAGGAAAATATCCGTAAGTCGATGGCAGATCTTGATTATTTAGATTCAAGTTTGAGCTATTTAAATATCTTAGCAAATGCTCGTTTCTTTGAAATGGCTCGAAACCAAAAGGAAGGCTTAGAGGCTGTTCAAAAAAAGCCATACTTTGCCCGAATTCATTTTCAAAAAACTGGAGATCCTGAAGAATTTCTTTATATCGGTAAAACCTCTTTGTTTCATCGAGAAACCCATGAGCCTATTATAGTCGATTGGCGTTCACCGGTAGCAAACGTCTATTATGATGGTCGCCTTGGGGATATGGAATATGATGTGCGTGGAGAGATCCATCAGGGACACCTATTTGCCAAGCGTCAATATAAAATAGAAGATGGTGAATTGCTTGATATACGGGATATTGATTTAACAACAAACGATGAATTACTGCAAGAAGCGTTAGCTGGAAAAGCCGATGTGCGTTTAACAGAAATCGTCTCCACCATCCAAAAAGAGCAAAATGAAATTATTCGAGCACATCTTCGTCAGCCGATCATCGTACAAGGGGCTGCTGGTAGTGGAAAAACAACTATTGCCCTACACCGAATATCTTACTTCCTCTACACAATGGGCGAACATTTTAACCCTGAGCAGCTCATGATTTTAGCACCAAATAAGTTATTTATCGATTATATTGGTGACGTTTTACCAGAGCTTGGTGTCGATAAAATTTGTCAAACAACCTTTACTGATTATGTTCTAGCTGCAACTAAACTGAAACTGAAACTTCAAAACCCTAATGAACAATTAGAATCTCTTGTTGCAGGAGAAGCCCAACAGTCCATCTCTTGGATATCCGAAATAAAGGGCTCTCTTTATTATCGAGATGTAATAGAACGATATGTTCAAAAAATAGAACAGGAAATTGCCAACCAATTCGAGGATGTTTCCATTGAAAAATATTGCATTATGCGCGCCTCCCATTTAAAGAAGCTATTTTTATATGAATTTTCTTATATGCCGATTGAAAAACGACTAGCTCATATTAAAAAGGTGCTAGCAAGCCATGTTCGTCAAAAGAAACAGGCTATTTTAAATATGCTTCATAAAAAATATGACGAAGCACTTGGCAAAGCACTGAATGGAATTCGTGATGATGACAAACGTCGTCGCGTTGTCACTAAGTTTATCGATGAACGTGATGAACGTATTCCTGCTATTGAGAAAGAGGCAAAATCAACAGTATCTGTTTATATGCGTCGCTTTGCTAAACATAACATCAAAACTCTCTATCGTACCCTTCTAGCAAATGCTGAGCTTTTAGCAGAGCTTGCACCAGAATGGCATTATCTTGAGCAACAGCAATTTTTACAAATGCATGCTAAAGAACAATGGGTGCTTGAAGATTTAGCTGCACTTTATTACTTACAAGCTCGTATAAAAGGAATTCCAGATGAATGGAAAATGCGAGTTGTCTTTATCGATGAAGTACAGGACTATAGTTTATTTCAGCTTGCTGCTTTAAAAACAGGGCTTGAAACGGATATGTTTACTATGGTTGGTGATTTAGCACAAGGCATTCACAGCTATCGATCTCTTACTGCCTGGGAACCCGTTCAAAATCTATTTCCCCGAGCAAGCTTCAGAACACTTCAAAAAAGCTATCGAACAACAATTGAAATTATGGAGGTAGCGAACAAGATTTTAGCACAAATGGACGAACAGCTTCCCTTAGTTGAGCCCGTGGTTCGTCATGGCAATGTACCTACCTATATACAGGCACAATCATTTGATGCCCCGCAAATTAAGCAAATTTTTGAGAACATTCGAGCCAATGGACATCATTCCATTGCTTTAATTTGCAAAACTACTGCAGAGGCAAGATCCATGCAGCAAGCATTAAAAAACAATAAGATTGCTGCTCAGCTCCTAACTGAAACTGAGTCCATCAATCAGGAATTATTGCTCGTTGTTCCAAGTCATTTAGCTAAAGGCCTTGAATTTGATGCGGTCATCGTAGCTGCCTTCGATATCGCTTTCTATGATACGAAGATTGATCGAAAGCTACTTTACGTGGCACTCACTCGAGCAATGCATGAGCTTTATTTAATTGGTCCATCAAAAAATACTTTTCTATTAGAAAATGAACAGATATAATAATCAATTTCGCCTTGGTAGACTGAGTTCCTCTATTTCAGCAGGTGTTACTGAAAAGAAACCACACCCGCATACATCTCACCACTTTCTGAGGCGGGAGTCTTCTGCTGAATGAAAATAAAAAAGTCGCTATCTCGGCGACTTTTTTATTTTATGGAATGTTCATTTATCAATTCCGAGGTGGTAGACGGTAAAACTTCCCTCTGAATAAATACGCTTTAACAACCTTCCACCATGAACGAGGTGCTTCCTTTCGAGGAGACTTTTTTTTAGGCAATGCCGGCATACGCATGATAACGACTCCTTTCATAGGCTTCGTAATACTATATGAAGATAGTGACAAACTTATGTTCAATTTTAACTTCTTTCAACAGATGATTTTTGTACCGAAAGCGTAGTGGCAGGTACAGAGGGTTTTTGTACCGAAAGCGTAGTGGCAGGTACTGATATATTCAACTGACATTGTCAACTCGCCCATGGTAAAATTCGAATCAAACGTTCACGCTGACCCTAAACAAATTGTAGAGAACCAAATAAAAAGAGTGAGCAGCGATGCATCACACATCACTCCTCACCCTATTTTTAGTTTTTCACGAAATAATCTATTTGTTGAGCTTTCATAAAGCCGGCCTTCTCATAAACAGAAAGTGCTTTTCTATTTTCAATTTCTACATCAAGCATGACATATTTCGCTCCATTTTCACTTGCAAAATCCTTTGAAAATGTCAGTAAAGCTGTACCAATACCTTGTCCTTCACAAGTTGAAAGAACAGCAAGTGCCGTTACCCATTGAATTTCATTTTCTTCAACTGTTGTTACTGTACCGACTACCATATCGTCTTTACGTGCTACCCAAAGCTTTCGTCCATTCGTTGACGTATTAAAGGCAATTAGCTCCTCGGATTCTTCTGGTAAATCCCCAAATGCCTCACTATAAATAGTCATTAACGCTGCATGCTCCCCAGCATATGGAGAAATCTTAATATCACTTCGTAATTCAACTCGTTCCGCTCTTGTTTCTAGCGTTGCCTCTGAGAAGCTATATGTATAGCCCCTTTTTTCAATAAATGCATGGCCGAAAGGTGATCCATCAATGACTACTGCCAATTGACCTTCTGCACCTCGTTCGCCTAGTCCCGCTTGTAGCCCCTCGACTAAAGCGGTTCCAATTCCCTTTTGACGATATAATGGTGTAACTACTAACGACCATTCATACGTATGTAACCCCATTAAATCAATTGCACTAGCCGCACCGACTAACACATCCTTGTCATCGTCATACGCAAGAACCATAAAACCTTTCGAATCAAAGGAGCTTGCCATTGGTATATTCATAATCGTTTCATATACACGATAATCGTTTAAAGTTGCTTCTTCACATAATGATTTTAATTCATTTAAGGTTTCCCCATCTAACGGGAAAGACACTGTAATTACTGAAATATCCATTGTTTACTCCGTTCTTGTATCAAACTATTGCCCTATTGTAGCAAGAAAGAAAATAAGCTGGCAACAAAATATAATTGTAACTTCTCATAATCAGCGATTTCACTTTTAAATAATATATAATGGGTTTTTACTACTATCCATCTCTAAAATGACTAAAACTAACTAGAAGCTATAGATACATATAATTAGATTTACATCTTATTTATCGTCAATAGATTCATTTATTTTATAACTAACCCTACAATTCATTCCATTAAATTACATTTTTATTTTAGACTCTTCACCCAAATATGTACTTGACTACATATTCCATCCTGGAGGACGCTTAGTAAAAACCTATGGGTACATAAAAAAATCAATTTCACCAGATAAAAAGAGTGAGTAGTAACGTTCAACACCTTACTCCTCACCCTGCTCTTTGTTTTTCACACATTGCTACAATTACTCATCAAGATGATAAGATGAAGATTGTAACATCTGTGCATAAATGCCACCTGATTCAATTAACTTTTGTTGTGGCCCCGCTTCGACTAACTCACCCTTGTGCATAACAAGCACAATATCGGCATTGTGCACTGTATTTAAGCGGTGAGCAATAACAAAACTTGTTCGTCCCTGCATTAACGTGTCTAGAGCCTCTTGAATCGCAAGTTCCGTCACAGTATCAATGCTACTTGTCGCCTCGTCCAACAACAAAATTTTCGGGTCTGCAATCAATGCACGTGCAATTGACAATAACTGCTTTTGACCTTGCGAAATTTCACGACCATCTGCCGCAAGTACTGTATCATAGCCATTCTTTAGATTCATGATAAAGTCATGTGCATTCGCACGCTTAGCCGCCTCTTCTATCTCCTCATCACTAGCATCTAATCGCCCATAACGAATATTTTCACGTACAGAAGCCTCAAATAAAAACGGATCCTGTAATACAAAGGCCATTTGCGAACGCAAAGCTTGTCGTGCTATTTGCTGAACGTTCACACCATCAAATAAAACCTCACCCTTCACTACCTCGTAAAACCTTGCAATAAGCTGTAAGATCGTTGTTTTCCCTGCCCCAGTTGCCCCAACAAGAGCTACCGTCTGTCCAGGCTCTACGGTAAAATTAACGTCCTTTAAAGTGTAAGCTTCTGCTTCTGGCTCATATTTAAAGTACACATGTTGAAAACACACCTGTCCTAATAGTTTATGCTTCTGCGCGAAAACAGCTTCCTCTTCAGGCTGTTCATCCAGTAACGCAAATACACGTTCCGCACCAGCAATTGCTGACAGTACTGTGTTAAATTGGTTGGCTAAATCGTTTAATGGTCGTGTAAATTGCCTTGCATATTCTGTAAAAATAACAATTACTCCGATTGACACATGGCCATAAAAAGCAAGTACACCTCCAATACCAGCCACAATCGTGAAGCTCATATTATTTAAAAAGTTCATGACCTTTGGAATATACCCAGAGTATGTCTGTGCCCAAAAGCCAGTTCTTTTTAATCGTAAACTTTTTTCGCGAAACTCCTCTTTCATCCGTTCCTCTTGTGAAAAAGCCTTCACAATCCGCTGACCTGAGATTGTTTCTTCAATCATGCCATTAAGCGCTCCTAAGGCCACTTGTTGCTCTTTAAATAATGGTGCTGTTCTCCGTGTAATCCAACGCATTGCCCAAAACATTATTGGTATAATCGTCATCGTTAATACCGTTAGCAAAGGGCTTAAACTTAACATAATAATCACTGTTCCTGTAAGCGTTAATACACTGGAAAACACTTGGATAAAGGAACTGTTTAAAGTTGAGCTAACTGCTTCAATATCATTCGTCATCCGACTCATTAATTCTCCATGCTGACGACGATCGAAAAAGGCAATCGGGAGTCTTTGGAAATGGGCAAATACACTCGTTCGTAATCTATAAATTGTTTGCTGAGCAATACCAATCATCCAATAGTTTTGTAAAAATAATGATACTGCTAATAGAGCGTAAATGCCGATTAACAGCCTAATTCCTTTGCCTAATCCTGCAAGCTCTCCATGCATTACATACATGTCAATCATTTTACCGATTAAATATGGCCCGAGTAGAGCCAATATTGAGCTCACCGTGACTAGTAACAGCACAATAATTAATAGTGCACGTTGTTCATCAACAATTTTCCATAAACGTAACAGTGTACTTTTCCAATCTGCCGCACGAGGTCCCTTCTTTTTCTTAACAGCCTGCTTCACATCATCTTGCGTCAAAATCGGTTCATAGCCAAAAGGTTTTTGGAAAAATCCCATTATTCCTCTACCTCCTGTTGGGAGATTGCGATTTTTTTATAGAGCGCTGAAGTTCGCAATAGCTCTTCATGTGTCCCGTATGCGACCACTTTCCCTGCATCAATGAGTAAAATTCGATCTGCACCCTTAGCTGTACGAATTTTTTGAGTGACCACTAGCATTGTTGCTTGTTCTTCACTTAATGCCTCCCACAACGCTTGTTCCGTTTTAACATCAAGCGCACTTGTACTATCATCGAGCATCAATATATGACCTTTTCTTAATAACGCTCTTGCAATAGATAGTCTTTGTTTTTGACCACCTGAAAGATTGACACCCTTCTGTCCGACTCTTGTCTCGTAACCATTCGGGAAATCCTCCACAGAAGCATGGATTTGCGCTTGCATTGTAGCCTGTAGCACGGCATCCATTTCAGCCTCTGCATCCCCCCAACGAACATTATCGGCAATACTTCCTGTAAACAACAACGATTGCTGCGGGACATAACCAATGATTTCACGTAGTTCTTGTAAATCCCACTGCTGCGCATCTTTTCCCTCTACTTCTATTTTGCCTTCTGTGACATCGTAGAAGCGAGGAATAAGCTGTAGCAATGTTGATTTCCCTGCACCTGTTGCCCCCATAATGGCTAACTTTTCACCAGATTTCACTTGGAAGCTTACATCGGATAGTACAGGTGAATCTCCCCCAGGATAAGTAAAGCTAACATGATTAAAAGCTAATTCTCCAAAGTTCATGCCCTTAGATGTTTTCTCTGAAGATGATGGTAGTTCAATCTCATTTTCAATAGAAAGTACTTCTGCCATACGCTCTGCTGAGGCTTTTGCACGCGCATAAAAAATAATAATAAAGGCAAACATCGAAAACGAGCCTGTCATACGCATTGCATAATTAACAATGGCAACAATATCTCCAAGTGGTGTCGTACCTGAAGCTATTTGCTTCGTCCCAAACCATAGTACTGCAAGTAAACTCATATTCATGATGAATAACAATACCGGCATAATATACTCCATTGTACGAAGAGCCTTTACTGTATCTATTTTTAAGCGTGAGGCAACCTCATCAAAACGCGACGCTTCATAAGCACCGCGTAAATAAGCCTTCACCAATCGAATCGCCTGCAAATTTTCTTGTAGTACACGATTTAAACGATCTATTCTTTTTTGTACAAGCCCAAAATAAGACACACCTTTGGCCACCATAAAAATAAGAAAAACAAAAATAATGGGTGCACCAATAACTAAACACAATGCCAGCTTTGCATTTACAACAAAAGCCATCACAATGCTGCCAACAACCGCAAGTGGTGCTCGGAGCATAATTCGTAGACTCATAAACAACACCGTCTGCACTTGTGTCACATCATTTGTTAACCTTGTAATAAGTGACGCCGTTGAAAATTTTTGATAAGTAGCCAATGTGAAGGATTGTATTTTTTCGAACAGTGCATTTCGTAAATCATAGGAGAAGCTTTGTGCTGTATGTGATGAAAAATATGAATTAACGATACCAGCTAAAAAAGCTACAAAGGATAAAGCCAGTAAAACAGCACCCCATTGCAAAATCATCCCTTCGTTTTGGGCTCGCACTCCATCATCTATGATTTTAGCCATTATAAGTGGTTGAGCAAGCTCGACAAATAATTCCAACAACATTAAACATAACGCAATAAATGCAGTCCATTTATAAGGCTTTACATAGGAAAAAACCTCTTTCATATTCTTCCCCCTTGTCCTAAAAAGAGATTCCCTATAACTCGAACATAGTAATAATCTCCTGTAAAGATAGTATTTTTATGCTTTTTCTCCTGCTATCGAAAGCCACGTTACACAAACAAGCATAACGAACACCCCAACTAATTGCCAATAACCTAATGATGTACCAAATATGATCACTGAAATAACCATAGCTGTTAATGGTTCAATACTAGAAAGAATACTAGTCTCAACTGTTGTAATATATTTCATGTTACTTAAAAGCCACAGTTCCAAAGAATATTAAGCGTTACACCACCTATAAGCATTCCCCAGCCGACAACAAGAAGTACACTCCTTTCTTTCATCCGACGTGCAGAATACAATGTGATCAACAGCTACTCCCCATAATAAGACTTTCTTACTAACTAACAAAATCTCAAACAAAGCGTTCGTTAGTAGGAGAAAAAGACCGTTAAGCGTAACAATAATCCTTATCACTTGATATTTTAGGGGCCATTTATTTAAACTAAGAGAGACAAAAGCAATAATAAATATCGGTTCTAAAAAACTGTAGTAAGGTAAACAGTACAGCATTACTTTCGTTGATCGCTGCCACGAGAGCAAACTGTACAATCAACATCCCTACTATATCCGAGAATAAGGGGCTGTCTACTCCATAGTTTTTGCTGTGAATTTCACATCTTTTCCAGTTGATGATCAATTTCATCGAACTAAAGACGATAAATATTATTCCTTTTAACCGTTCCATACAATTCCTACATCCTATATACGTACTAAGGAATGTTATTTTTCTCCAATTTTTTTCTTAAGTTTCACTAGAAAAGTCCTAATTTTGTTCATTATCAAATATTTACAATTATATTCATAATGACTAATTCCCGATAATTAACTATAATATTAGTATATATAGATTACTCAAGGAGATCGAATAATCATGAGTCATATGCACAAATCATTTACGATTGATGAAAATTATTTAAATTCACTTCCTTTTCCTTCAATTGTCATAAATCAAGATGGACAAGTTATAATTTTGGGAAAACTTGCTGAACAGCTATTTGGTTTTTCAGCTACTGATACTAAAGAACTTACTGCTTCATTCATACATGAAAATTTACTACGCCAGCTTTCACCAGAGACGTTTAAAACAATTTTACAAAATGATGACAGCATGTATATAGATCCAATTCAAATGAACTCGTATACCAATGAAAAAATTACGACAGAGCTGCTAACTAAACCATTTACTGAACAAGGAGAGCGTTTTATCCTTATAGTGTTTATGTTACCAGAATTAATGATTCATTCTGTCTCAAATAGCAGTACTCTCGTAGACTTAAAACAAGGCTTAGACTCGACATTTATGACAATAACACTTGATCATGATGGATTTATTTTAGAATGTAATGCTGAATTTTTAAAAACGAGTCAATGGACACCTAAGCGCGTTATCGGTAAAACGTTTTGGCAGCTATTCCCTAATAATGAAGTGAGCGAAAAAATCACAAATACTATCTGGCGTAATTTGAACAATGGCAACACGTGGCAAGGTGAAGTTGAAAAAATCACAAAAACGGGCCAGTCTTATTGGGTACTATTAACAGCTATCCCGACATTTAATCTTGAAGCAAACGAGCAACAATTTATTTTAATTGAAAAAGACATTACGAAGTCAAAGACAATACAACATCAGCTTGAAAAAATCGCTTATATTGATACAGAAACAGGCCTCATGAATGCACATCGACTCGAAAAAGAGATTTCCAGCATGATTGAAGAAGAAAGAAACTTCTCTTTTGTCTATTTAAGTATAGATAAATTTTATACGTTAAAAGAGTTACATGATCATCATATCGACCAAGGCCTTATTGTAGAGTTTACAAACCGTATAAAAATGTATTTCCAAGATAGCACAATGGCACGCATTAACGAAAATGATTTTGTCGTAATTACACCTTTAAGTGAATGGTTTATTCAGGGCTTCCTGTCTTATTTACAACACCATCCAATTTATAACAGTAATGTTGCTGTCCCTATTTCTATTAGTGGAGGAATTACACGTTATCCTGAGGATCAAGCTACATTCTCCCAACTAATGAAAGCATCAATTGCTACTATTACAACTGTTCGTCAAGCAGGTGGCGGTAAAATCGTCTCACTATCAAAAGCAACACACAAGGCATTAAATCGTAAAGCTTTAATTGAAAAACGTTTACTTCAGGCACTTGACCAAAAAAATCTAAAAGTCCTTTATCAGCCACAAATTGACGTTTATTCAGGTAAAATCACAGCTGTAGAAGCATTAGTTCGCTGGGAAGATGAAGTAATAGGCGTTGTCTCACCAGATGAGCTTATTCCAATTGCTGAGGAAACGGGTCTCATTAATAATATCGGTTCCTTTATGTTAGAAAAAGCTTGTGAACAGGCACTAATCTGGAAAAAAGCCGGTCTTGATTTAAAAGTATCCATTAACTCTTCTGTACGCGAATTTCGTGATAAAAACATGGCACAGTCAATACTTGAAATGTTAGCGAAAACGGGCTGTCCCGCAAGCCTTATTCAAATAGAAATTACAGAAAAATTTGCCCTAGAAGCAGAAGCCGCTACTTTTATTACACAACAAATGCATAAGCTTGAAAATGAAGGCATCTCCTTTGTACTAGATGATTTCGGTACCGGGTATGGCTCATTTAGATATATGCAAATTTTACCAATAGATACATTGAAAATTGATAAAGCATTTACTAGTGCTTTATTGAAATCTGAAAAAACACAAAAGCTAATTAACGGTATGATACAACTTGGTAAATCCATGGAACTTAGAGTCGTAGCAGAAGGTGTTGAAACTGCTGAACAAGCAGACCTTTTAATTACTTATGGTTGCGACGTTATTCAGGGTTACCATATTAGTAAACCAATTACGTCAGAAGAAGTTGAAGCATTACTCGTTAAATAGTTAATTTAAAGAAGGAGGTTACGATTAAGAACGTAACCTCCTTTTTGCTGTTGAAAAACTATTATGTTAATGAAGGTAAGTAACTCTTCGGCAAAGTGAAGGGTTGATATCCGTTCCGACCGGGCGCTTTGTTGCTGCCGCTACGCTTTCGCACAGATAAAACATTTGCCGCTGACGCTTCACCTGCGCTCCAAGTAACTTATAAACATGACATACTTTTTAAAAATACCTCTCCTAATTATAATTTGGGGCTTTTCAGAAAAAGAGATGTATCAAATTATGATACACCTCCCTTTATGGTAAGCCTTATAAACCAAGTGCTCGATACATAATCGCTGTAAATTGTGCTCGAGTTAAGTTGTCATTTGGTCTAAAATTACCGTTTTCATCACCTAGTGCAATGTTATGATCCGCTAGAGCGGCAATATATCCACTCGCCCAGTGTGATGAATCGACATCATTGAACGTACTATTGCCTTCTGGCGTTAAGCCAAATGCCAGCACCATCATTTTTGCCATTTGAGCACGTGTTATATAAGCTTTTGGTCGAAATACTTCGTTCGAACCATCCACAATACCCGCCCGTTGCAGTCGTGTAATTTGTTCATAATATATATAATTCTTAGGTACATCTGAAAATGATACAGCCTCCCGAATTGATGCTGGTTGTAACGCACGGTCAATCATAAGCACCACATGCTGACGTTGAATCATATCATTTGGTCTGAAAGTGCCGTCTGGGTAGCCTTTAATGATGCATCTCTCGGCAACTTCTTTTATCATATCTTGTGCCCAGTTTTTGTCAATATCCTCGAAGGTAATGTCACAGCCATGACTTTCCTTCATCCATCGCGCATATAATGTTAGATTTTTTGTTACGACATCTTTTGCAAAATCCCATGCATTTGCGAATTTTTCATCTTTATACCAGCCGATAAATAGATAGCCTTCCTTCGTTGGATTAGAAGGGGCTTTTACTAAAGCTTTATACGCTACTGTTTGGGATGGAATTTTACTGCCTCCGTTTGAATCAAAAGTAATAATATAATCAACTTCTGACACATCATCCTTTTTCCACTTCGCATACAAAGTTATATCTGCCGTTACTTTATCTTTTGCAAAGTCCCATGCATTTTTAAGTTCCGCATCCTCATGCCAACCAACAAATTCATAACCTTCTTTCACTGGAGTAGTTGGGACTTTCAGGGGGTCGTTATAGCCTACTGTTTGGGATGGTACTTTATTTCCACCATTAGAGTCAAAAATGACTTGATAGTTGGATGAACCTCCGCCAGAGCCACCTGAGCCCCCACCCGAAGTGTTATCCTTTGTCCATTTCGCATATAATGTCACGTTTTTTGTCACGACGTCTTTTGCAAAATCCCATGGTATTGTCAATTCTTTATCTTTATGCCAGCCGCCAAATGTATAGCCTTCCTTATTAGGAGCACTTGGTGCTTTCACTAATTCGTTATATCCCACCGCTTGAGTTGAGACTGTGCTTCCGCCATTCGTATCAAACGTAACGATATAGCCTACTTTCGACCATTTAGCGTATAACGTAAAATCTTTTTTCACTACATCTTGATCGAAATTCCATACTTCTGTTAGATCTTTGTCTTTATACCAACCTTCAAATGTGTAGCCTTCTTTTACTGGAGTGGTAGGAGCTTCTGTTAATTCGCCATACACTACTGGTTGAATTGGTACTTCGCTTCCTCCATTGGTATCAAACTTGACAAACATCCTCCACTTAGCATAAATAGTCATTGGTTTAGTGACAGAGTAATTCCACTTTCTCGTATAATCTTTATCTTCAAACCACCCGAGGAAATATTTCTCACCCACCTTATACGGAGCAAAAGGATACTCCTCTTTATCCCATTGGAATTTATGTTCTCCATTAAAGTTTACAACCTCTAATGGATTAGTACGAAATGCTCTCTTTCCTATTGTTGTCACGCTTGACGGGATATCTACATTTGTTAATTGATTCTTATTAAATGCAGATTCTCCTATTGATGTCACGTTTGATGGGATTTTTACACTTGTTAATTTATTATCGTAAAATGCATAATCTCCTATTGATGTCACCTTTGAGGGGATTTTTACACTTGTTAATTTATTTTCATAAAATACAAATTCTTCTATCTCTGTTACATTTGGTGGGATTTCTACACTTTCTAATTGATTGAAAATAAATGCATAACCTCCTATTTTAGTCACACTCGGTGGGATATATACACTTTTTAATTTATTATTATAAAATGCACTTTTTTCTATCGTTGTCACGTTTTCGTGGATGGCTACGTTTTCTAATTTATTACCACTAAACGTCCCATCTGCTATTGTTGTCACCTTTGGGGGGATGGTTACACTTGTTAATTCATTAGCAGCAAATGCGCTCGCTTCTATTGTTGTTACGTTTTCATGGATGGCTATACTTTCCAATTTATTCCAAGAAAATACATCCTCCTCTATCGTTGTCACCTTTGGGGGGATATTTACACTCGTTAATTGATTAAACATAAATGCTCCAGATCCTATCGTTGTCACACTTGAGGGGATTTCTACACTTTCTAATTTATTTAGCTTAAATGCTTGCTCTCCTATCGTTATCACATTTGAGGGGATTTTCACACTTTTTAATTCATTGTGATAAAACGCCATCTCTCCTATCGTTGTCACACTTGAGGGGATTTCTACAGTTGTTAATAGATTAGAAGCAAATACAGAGTTTCCTATCGTTGTCATGCTTGAGGGGATTTCCACTCTTTTTAATAGATTAGAAGCAAATGCAGAATCTCCTATCGTTGTCACGCTTGAGGGGATTTCCACTCTTCTTAATTGATTAAACATAAATGCTTCAGATCCTATCGTTGTCACGCTTGATGGAATTGTTACACTCTTGATGATTTTTTTATAAAATGCCTTCTTTCCTATTTCTACAACTGATTCACCATTGATTTCATCAGGAATGACAACATCCTTTTTTTCACCGTAATAATCTACAATAGCAATACCATTACCGCGATCTACAATACCAAAATCATCGCCAATTTTGGGTACATTAGTCATCCCTTCATCGTACAAAGAAGTATTTTCATCCTCCGTATTAGTCGAGGCTTCATCGTCTTCTATAACACTATTTAGATCCTCTTCACCACTATTTGAAATATTATCTCCATCGTTATCATTTGGCTGCACAATGCCATCATCACCATTATTAGGGGGCATAAGGTCTTCACTCGGGATGGACTCACTATTACTTTCATTATTTTCACTATTACTTATCGCATTAACAGTTTGATAACTAAACGAGAATTGAGAAAAGACTAAGAGAATGATCATTAAAAGTAAACTTACTTTTTTCATTTCGAAATCTCCTTTTCATCATATTGAAAAAACAACAAAGGGTAGCTACCTTTAAATGAATAATATTTGTTATTTTCTACAGTTATTAACACTAACAATCCTCTCAAAAAGATACAAATCAACTTTTGCTGGTTTTCGAACATATTTTGATATTCACTATTCTTGAAATTTCTCGCTAAGCTATGTCTGTGCTTCATATTTTTTCTCATTTTCAACTGCAAATGAAAAAAGAATCTGCTCGCCCTTACACCTTGTAAGGGTTAAGCAAATTCCTTATTAATCCTACAAAACATGTGCTTACTAATTCGGGCACGACAACCACCATGTTTTATCTGTACAAAATTAAAGGAGGTTACGTTAAGAACGTAACCTCCTTTATAGTGTTCAATCTGTTGCTATGGCTTTTCTATCCGCCATACCCATCTACATTTGCTGTAGAGCCTTACTTCTTATAGACCTTTCGGAATGTCGCTTTACTAGTACGGACAGAACGGAAAATAAGCTGCATAAATACTTCCGCGAACACAAGCCCCATAACGATTGCACCTGTAATTAAAAATGCCTTTAACCCATACTGTAGCCCCTGTAAATAATCATCCTCTACAACATTTCTCATTGCATTGTAAGCCATACCTCCCGGAACTAACGGGATAATACCACCAACAATAAAAATAATCATCGGCATTTTAAAGCGTCGAGCATACAAATGCGCAACAATGGCAATGACAAATGAGCTATAGAACGAGGCATTCACAATATCCATGCCATGTTCTGTTAGGACGAAATATATCATCCAGCCTATGACCCCAACAAAAACGCAATAAAGTAATACTTTTCTTGGTACATTAAATATAATTGCGATACCAGCAGTCGCAAAAAAACTAACAATCAACTGTATGATATAGTCCATGTCGTCTGCCTCCTAAAACGATAAAGTGACAGCAATAGCTGCACCGATGGCAAAAGCTGTTAAAAAAGCTTCCACTCCCTTTGCCATCCCCGATATAAAATGACCTGCCATTAAATCCCGAACTGCATTTGTAATTAATAAACCTGGTACGAGCGGCATAACGGAGCTAATGATAATTTTGTCTAATTCAACACCATAGCCACATTTCACGGCAAAAACAGCTATATATCCTATTGCTAATGAAGCAGTAAATTCTGAGAAAAATTTTACTTTTGTTAAATGATTTATCATCACAAGTACTAGGAAGCCTACCCCTCCGGCTAAAAACGCTACAGGAAAATCAGACCATCCTCCCTTAAACATTATAAGGAAAAAACCACTCGCAAGAGCCGCTGCTAAGACTTGTATATATGTTGGTAAAAAATAATTTGTTTTTTGTATCGACTTTAGCTCGTCATAAGCTTCTTCTAATGTTATCATGTGAGATGTGAGTCTCCGGGATACTGAATTTACCAAGGCTATTTTTTGTAAATCTGTAATTCTGTTGGAAATTGATACAATTCTCGTTGGCTGTGTCTTGCCTAACGAAAAAATGATTCCTGTTGGTGTGGCATAACATTGCGCATCCAGCATATTTTGAGAATGTGCCATGCGTAGCATCGTATCCTCAACACGGTATGTTTCTGCACCACTTTCAATCATAATGCGCCCTGCAAGCAATAAGCAGTCCAACGTAAATTCATTATCTGCTTCATGTAAAACCATTACAGCTATCTGCCTCCTTCAAAAGGTTCCTTGCCCATAGTATCGAACTGCAAATAAAAACTCAACTGAAAATTTTTAACTTTTAACAAAAACACTTTGGCTTTCATATGCTGAAATGTGTAAGTTGCTGAGTTATTTATTCATGAAGATCGGTTCCCTATTAATTGATTGCAAAACTTCGTAGATTCGTATAACTTTTTCAATGACTGACACGTCTGATTTTATAGAAAAATAAATAAGGAAAGGAGCGTATCCATCAAAATGCCGGAACGCAGAAGAAGAAGACGCGGCCAAAAAATTGATTTTCTATTAATCGGCCTCATCATTACATTATCTACTATTATTTTAGTCATTATCCTATCAAAGGATGATTTTAAGTTTCAAAAAATTAGTGCCTCAAAAGAGACAACTTCAGATTCAATAAAGAGTAATCTATCTACAGAAAGTTCTGCGTTTCCAGGTATACGTATTGTAACAGATGTTTCTAATGATAAGCGAACACCTTTTGCTATTCACTACCCAGAAACAGATAATGAAGCTTTTAACGACGCTGTATTACAGTACATAAAGGATTCAAAAGAAAACTATCTGGCATCTATGAAAAAAAATAAAGATAAAAAGGCTAAGGGCGAGCTTAATATTAGTCTGGAAACTTTCCCATATCAAAAGCATTACTATTCCTTTGTTCTAACAACAATGCTGTACACAGGCGGAGCCAATCACGAGGTTTCAACCAAAACATTCTTCATCAATAATGAAACTGGTGAATTAATTTCTATTCAAGCATTATTACACAACGATGAAAACAACTTATCGACATTAGCAACTCATGTACGTAATGACTTACAACGAAACCCCCAGTTAAAAGATGAGCTTATCCAGGATGAGCTATTAAAGGTAACTGAACCGAAGTGGTCTAACTTCAATCGCTTTGCCATCGTTGATGATTCATTACAATTCTATTTTGATGAGTATGAGATTGCTAGCGGAGCAGCAGGTGCGCCAATTGTGAAGCTTCCCCTTTCACTTATTAATCCGTTGTTAGCCCCTGATTTCCAGATTGCCATGGAAAAACCGGCGAAACCAATTAATACAGGTGACCCTAATGCAAAACGTATTGCCTTAACTTTTGATGATGGCCCACATCCAAAAGTTACAGAACAAATTTTAGATACTCTTGATAAATATCATGCAAAGGCTACCTTCTTTATGCTTGGCAGTCGTGTACAATATTACCCTGATATTGCGAGAGACGTACTTGCACGTGGACACGAAATAGGTAATCATTCATGGAACCATCCTGTACTAACAAAACTGTCACTAGAGTCGGCAGTAAACCAATGCACATCTACAGTTGCGGAGATAGAGAAAGCCATTAATCAAAAGCCAACTGTATTTAGACCACCATACGGAGCAACAAATGATGCTATTAACGCTCAAATCCCTGTTCCTGTTGTCTTATGGACGATTGATACGTTGGACTGGAAGCATCGCGATGCACAACAGTTACTACCTAATATCAAAAATAATTTACACAATAATGCCATCGTTTTAATGCACGATATTCATCAATCGACTGCCGACGGTCTTGATGCCGTACTTGCTTATTTACAAGGGCAGGGCTATGAATTCGTGACAGTTTCAGAGATTCTTCCATATCGCCAATAGCTAACTAAAGAAAAAGTCCAATAAACTCAAGGTTTATTGGACTTTCTTTTGTAAAAAAACAAAATGGTCAAATAGAACGTGTAGTCACTTTAAATGGGGGTGATTTCCGTTCCAGGCTACTCGCTTTGTCGCTGACGCTTCGCTTTCGCGCAGAGCAGAGCTTCCTGTGGGCGAGCGACGAGCCGCTTCCTCCGCTAAAGGAACGAAGGCTAAGTGCGTCACGTCCTGTGACAATGCCTTCGTGACCAACATCGTGTTGGCCTCAGGGTCTCGCCTGTCTCGCTTTCCCACGGGAGTCGAGTAGCCTTCCACTCCAATCAACAATAGCGTAGAACTTTTATATATTTTTATACATTCAAAAGTGAACGCTATAGCTACGCATCATAATTTAACAGAATGATTTATACCTCTATAAATCTGAGCGATAAACCAGAAATCACATTCTATATAATGTATTTGATTGGAGTGGAGACTGTGCGACTCCTTGGGGTGAGCAATTAGAAGAACGAAGGCTAAGAGCATCACGTCCTGTGATAACGCCTTCGTGACCAACATCGTGTCGGCACAATCGGCTCATCGGACGCCCCAGGAAGCTTTGCTCTGTGCGAAAGCGAAGCGGCAGCGGCAAAGCGCTCAGTCGAAACGGAAATCACCCCCTCATTTTGCAGAAGAATCTTACTTTATTTAATACGGCACGTTAATTTCTCTGACCTAATAGTTTTTCAACAACATGAAAAGTCCA
>Ga0213822_1000923_pt1 | contig 18585 bp, 16 predicted proteins | sample MC6MC0908MG_FD_179872 | JGI IMG/M metagenome (GOLD analysis project Ga0213822, IMG submission 179872) | Enriched soil aggregate microbial communities from Iowa State University, Ames, United States - MC6-MC0908-MG | ecosystem: Environmental > Terrestrial > Soil > Unclassified | place: USA: Iowa...
GTACAATGAACTTGGTCAAGAGATTGAGAGAATCTTACCAGGAGATGTCATCAGCAAATGGCAGTATGATGTCGCAGGTAGACCGACACACCATCGAATAAGTAGCCAGGGCCGTCATACACGAAGACGAGTCTATAATTGGGATGTCAATCATCGATTACGAAGCATGGTAAATGAGTTAACGGGTGTAAAAGTTACGTTTGGTTACGATGAATTCAGTAACCTCGTTTGGTCCAATCTAGGAGGTCAATTTGACTTCTTACACCGCAGTGTCGATGATGTCGGGAATCTGTATGAAACGAAAGAAAAGACCGATCGTGTCTATGGCACCGGTAGCAGATTGCTTGAAACGAGAGAGGCAACTTTCACTTATGATGATGAAGGTAATCTGATTCAGAAGGTCGAAAAGAATGGTGATACGTGGAAGTACGAATATAAAGGAAATGGCATGATGTCCAAGGTCATTAGAGCAGACAACACAGAAGTTACTTTCAAATATGATTCGATGGGTAGACGGATTGAGAAGAGTTTTGAGGGAAAGACTACTCATTTCGTTTGGGATGACAATACGATTTTGCATGAGTGGTCAGAGGGAGGATATACTTGTGAATTCAGTATTACGAACACTTCTACTAACAATGCAAATTCCTATCCAAATAATCTAGTAACATGGATCTTTGAACCTAACACGTTCATTCCATCAGCTAAAATAACAAGTGAAGGAAACTACAGTATTATCAGTGACTACCTTGGTACGCCAGTTGAAGCCTATGACATGGAAGGTAAACAGGTTTGGTCAAGTGAGTTAAATATTTATGGTCGAGCGAAAGAATTTACTGGTGAGAATGATTTTGTACCGTTCCGTTATCAGGGGCAGTATGAGGATGCCGAAACTGGGCTTTATTACAACAGGTTCCGATACTATTCTCCAAGCGAAGGAATTTATACGCAGGTTGATCCGATTGGGCTTGCAGGAAATAACCCTACATTGTACGGATATGTAAGTAATACAAATATCTGGGTTGACCCACTGGGCTTGATCAATTGGTCGGATATTTTGAGAAAATCCGGAATTCCGATGCCTCCTGGATTAACAAATCCTCATGGGCATCATATTGTGTTTAAAGGATTTTTTAAGGGTGAAAAAGGACAAATTATCAAAGAAAGCAAGAAAATATTGGAGAAATATAATATAGATGTGGTACATGATAGAAGTAATTTAATGTGGGCATCAAATACTGAAGGGGTTCATACAAAAGCTAATGCAAAAAAAGTATTAAGAGGATTACAGAGGGTTGATAAAGTACTACAAAATAGAATGGCAAAAGGTTTGATTAATGAGACTGTGGCGCAAGCTATGATGAAAGATAAATTACAATCAATTGGTAAAATTGTATTTTGTAAATATTAGGAGGTTGTTAAAGTGGATGTCTTCTTTAAAGATTTAGAAAAAAAGATGGTTAGTGCAATTAGAAGTGATTTTAAAGAAATGTTGGGTTTTATCGAAGATGAAAAAATTTACGCGGTTTGTTTGGTAACAGATAGTGAGGCAAGAACTACATTTTTTGTAGTCAACACTTATGAATATTTAGAGAAAAAAGATAAAGAATATATTGAGAAGGGATGGGAGAGTGCATATGATGAACTGAAATGGGATCCTTCCGAATGGGGATATGGTAATAGTCGTCTTAAATCGGATGCGAGTATTTCTGTTGCAAACTATTTATCAGGGAAGAGAGATACCATAGAAGAAGAGATTTTTGATGAATTTGAAGAGAAGCTTCATACAACGATGGTTTCAGTGCTTGACTCCCTCCTCAATGAAAATGTATTTTGTCAAAATAAAGATGATATAACGGTCTTCATTTCAATGTCTGATGACGAAAGAACTGAAGATGTTGAGAATTATTCAGCTAAGTTATTAAATACAGAAAAAGTTTACAATGAATTCTTGAAAAGATTTGATAATATCTAGTAGCGAAAAATATAGATATGCGAATGAACAGCAATCTTTTATGTATGAAGAAAGCTTACGATCATAGAAATAATTTTGGAAGGCCCAAAAGAATCAAATTATTTTATTTCCTCAGGCTTGCATGTAATACCCTTTTTATATGATTTTGTGCTGACTTATTAGATAATAATGAGGGATTATTCCTTATCAGCTTAAACAAAGTATATTAAGGGGAACAAATGAATTATTTATTATTTGCATCTAATCGTTAAAATATAAAACATATGTAAAGAATGGTAGGGAATCATTTCTTTACATATGTTTTTTTGTTAGAAATATAATAACCCTATCTTTTTAACGTCCGGGCGATCGTTGGACAGCGGACCAGCGATAATCTAGGGAATGTCATTCAATCTGACTACTATGATAACACTTGGGAAACGTTCAGCTATGATAAAAATGGTTCTGTAATTGAAACCGAAAATGAGCATGTGAAAGTAAAGCTGGAGCGAGACCCATCGGGACATGTGATCAAGGAGTGGCAAAATGACCAGTGGATTGCGAGTACCTATGATGAATTAGGTAATCGTTCTCAGATTACAAGTAACTTAGGTGCAAAAATCGATGTCGCTCATAATGAAATGGGAAATGTGTCGCAAGTCACGGCTTCTCGCTTAGATCAAGATTATTGGAAAGCAACAATGCAGTACAATGATCTTGGTCAAGAAATAGAGAGAATCTTACCAGGGGATGTCATCAGCAAATGGCAGTTTGATGTAACAGGTAGACCGACACACCATCGAGTAAGTAGTCAACAACGTCAGACACGAAGAAGAGTGTATAATTGGGACGTTAATCATCAATTACGAAGCATGGTAAACGAGTTGACGGGTGTTCGAGTTATATATGGTTACGATGAATTCAGTAACCTCGTCTGGTCCAATCAAGGTAGCCAATTTGACTTCTTACACCGTAGTGTCGATGATGTTGGGAATTTGTATGAAACAAAAGAAAAGACAGATCGTGTCTATGGTGCCGGCAGCAGATTGCTTGAAACGAGAGAAGCAACCTTCTCTTATGATGATGAAGGGAATCTGGTTCGGAAGATTGGAAAAAATGGTGATACGTGGGAGTATGAGTACTATGGTAATGGTTTGATGTCAAGGGTTGTGTTCTTATTACAGAACAATTCAACTTTTAATAAAGCGATTACGTTTAAATACGACCCGTTGGGCAGACGTGTAGAAAAGAATCGTGAAGGAAAAACAAATCGCTTTGTCTGGGATGGTAATAAGATTCTGCATGAGTGGGATATATGTTCAGAAGACTTATCAAATAGAGATGAAAACTTGGTAACATGGGTGTACGATAATAATTCATTTAATCCAACAGCTAAAATCACAAGAGAAGGTGCTTTTAGTATTATTAGAGATTATCTGGGAACCCCTGTAGAGGCTTATGATGAACAAGGAGAGCAAGTTTGGTCTTGTGAGCTTGACATTTACGGGCGTGTTAAGAGATTCACAGGAGAAAGAGATTTCATTCCATTCCGTTATCAAGGACAGTATGCAGATGAAGAAACTGGACTGTACTATAATCGATTCCGTTATTACTCAGCAAGCGAGGGGATATATACTCAATTAGACCCCATTGGGATAGCAGGGAGTAATCCAACGCTGTATGGGTATGTTAGTGATCCAAATAGACTGATAGACGTTTTTGGGTTAATGCCTTTATCGAACCCTGTAAATCAAGGACATCATATGGTTCCACATACTCTAGCCACTAAATTGGGCATCCAACCATTTAATTCTCAAACAGGTGTGCCTTCTTTATATTTCTCTGTAGAGCAATGGCTAGAGGGAGAAGGACTCAATCATTCTGCGATGCATGGTTATAATGAACTTGGTGCAGGAACAAAACCGACACTTACAGAAAATCAATTTAACAAGTCAGGTTTGACAAATCAAGAATGGTTAGAGAGTCTAGAAAATCACTATAATAATTCAGAAATCCAGAAATTTAAAGGAGATTTGCATGTTATTAATTCAGATGGTACGAAAGGGAAGTTATTAAAGGCGAATGTTACACCTGCACAAGCTTGGGAAGAAACAAAGAAGTGGGCATCTCAAAAAGGGCATCCAATTAAATGTGAGGGGTATAATTAATGAAAAATACAACTTTATGGTTAGAACAAGGTTATTGTTCTAGCAATATAAAAGATGCACAATTGCAAACTAAAAGTTTAGCACTAGAAATCCCAATTAATGATACTATAAGCGAATACGATATTTGTAGATTTAAACTGATTTTTGAAGAAGTGAAAAATGAAAAACAATTATTGTTGGATTCCACTATATTAGGTGAAAAAATAACAGAAATAATGTATAAAAATGTATCGTTTTTTGAACAAGATTTTGTTTGTTATACACATGAAAATAATTTAGAGTTACTAAAAAATAGCGAAAATGAGACTATTCAACAAGCTCTTAGAGATGGGGTATTACTTAAAAAAAATTCTTATCGAAAGGATTGCATAGAATTATACGGGGAATACGATATCAAAATTCAAGTTTTTCGACAAGGGCTTAATAAGCCTGAATTTTTATCATCAGAATCTCCTCAATTTTTAACCGATTATGAACAAAAAATTGAAACAATTTTTGTTTATGTGCTTATATTCAAAAACTCTATTGATATTAAAAAGAACAATAAGGTTGCTAATTCTTCTGTTTATGGTAGTTTGGGAAATCTAGGTTTTTTCATGGTTGATCTTAAACTATTTAGTGAGTTTATAAGAAATGAAGTTGGTAATGGGCCAATGAATCTTGTTGATTTATTTACTACAACCGATTTAGTTGATAAATGTTTTGAAGAAGGAATGTTGATTATTACTTGGGGGATTAAGCCTTGGCATTATTATATTCAAGCGATGAATAGTTCAATTATATTCGATGAATGCATAGTTAGTGGGACCTACAAAATTAAAAATGAGATAAAGGAGTTATCTGTTATTCCTGGTGACGAATTGCTTACATGGCCAGCATGTCTTGGAAAAAAATGGCCAATAATTAAATTGGAAGGTACTGGTGAAAAAATTGATCTTTCACTATGTACTTGGTCAGGCGCACTCGGAAATGAAATAATTCCTATGTATATTCTTCAAAGAAGTGAAGAAAAGGTAGAAAATATACAACCTATTATTAACTACAGTTTCTTTTAAATTATGAATTTAATAAATAATTGAAATTAAGGGCATTCCTTTAATATAGGCTCATTCGAAATATTTTAAGTATAAAAGAGTAGCACAACTCCTCGTCCGAGGATTTTAATGCTACTCTTTTTTTATAAGTTTTTTTTGTTGGAAATGGAGTTATTTTTCCGTGTATATCTTCAATTACTGCAACAAGTTTTTTGACATGAGAAACGAAAAGTACTTGAGGCGTTTAAATTAAGGTATTTATGATTAACTATTGGTAACGAGGCATTGATATAATACGATGCCCCCACACAGATAATTTTAAAAAAGAATAGCCGTTTTAGGCAACCGTTCACAGATTACAAGTAGCCTTGGTGCAAAAATCGATGTCGCTCGTAATGAAATGGGCAGTGTGTCGCAAATCACAGCCTCTAGCTTAGAGCAAGAACATTGGACAGCAGCAATGCAGTGCAATGAACTCGGTCAAGAGATTGAGAGAATCTTACCAGGAGATGTCATCAGCAAATGGCAATATGATCTGACAGGTAGACCAACACACCACCGAATAAGTAGTCAAAATCGTGACACACGAAGACGCGTATATAATTGGGACGTCAATCATCGATTACGAAGCATGGTAAACGAGTTAACAGGTGTAAAAGTTACGTATGGTTACGATGAATTCAGTAACCTCATTTGGTCCAATCAAGGCGGTCAATTTGACTTCTTACATCGCAGTGTTGATGATGTCGGGAATTTGTATGAAACGAAAGAAAAGACAGATCGTGTCTATGGCGCAGGCAGCAGATTGCTTGAAACGAAAGAGGCTACCTTCTCTTATGATGATGAAGGGAATCTGGTTGAGAAGGTTGAAAAGAATGGTGATACGTGGAAGTACGAATACGATGGCAGTGGCATGATGTCGAGAGTCACACGACCAGATAAGATGGAAGTTACTTTTAAATATGATACTTTAGGTAGGCATATTGAGAAGAGTTTTGATGGGAAAACTACTTATTTTATTTGGGATGGCAATACGACTTTGCATGAATGGGTTGAAGATGGTGGCTGTACTTGTGAATTATGTACTTCGAATACGTCTACTAATAATGAAACTCACCATTCAGATGATATTGCTAAAAATTTGGTAACTTGGATATTTGACCCTGGAACATTTAGACCCTCAGCTAAACTTACGAATGAAGGCAAGTTTAGTATTATAACGGACTATCTTGGCACACCAGTTGAGGCGTATGATTCGAAAGGAAATAGAGTATGGTCAAGTGAGTTAGACATTTTTGGACGTGTTAGAGAATTTACAAGTGAGAAAGATTTTATACCGTTCCGTTATCAAGGACAGTACGAGGATGTAGAAACTGGTCTTTACTACAACCGATTCAGATACTACTCGCCAATCGAAGGGATATATACACAGATAGATCCTATTGGGCTTGCTGGAAATAATCCAACACTGTATGGGTATGTAAATGATCCTAATGCTTGGCTAGATATACTTGGGCTTTCATGTACAAAAGAGCTTAAGAAAAATATGGATAGAGCTAACAAAGAGCTGGGCAAAACAGAAGGATATATGAAAAGGGCTTGGCGTAAGGAGAAAGGCTCTGCTGCGCATCATATTGTAGCTGGTGATGATCTAAGGGCGCAACCTGCAAGGGATATCTTAGCTCATTATAAAATCGATATAAATTCAGCTGATAATGGTATTTATTTGAAACACATAGACCCTAATAGTAAACAACCAGGCGCATATCATAGGGTAATTCATACAAATATATATTATGAAGATGTAAACAAACGAATAATCAATGCAAGTAAGGCAGGAGGAAAATCCGCCGTAGAAAAAGAATTAGAGAGAATTAGGAATGAACTATTATTTGACAAGAAGGTGTATTAGCTGTGAATATTTATGAAATTAAAAGTGACTATGAGGTTTTTAAGTTTTTTGTATTTAAACCGGGAAGTACGTCTAACTATTTAAACTTTGAAGGTCAAAACTTAGGGGATAATTGGATTCCTTTAGAGTTAGAAATTTTCGAAGAAAAAGGAAAGAAAAAGGATAAACGATTTGAAGATTTTGATGCTTCATGCTATTTTGATGGTATCTTAATCGTGAATAATGACCTTAAAAGGATTTTTGAAGCTAATTATAGTGAAGAAATAGAAGTTTTGCCAGTTAATACAGATAGAGGCCCGTATTATTTTATAAATGTAACTAATAAAATTATATCGATAAAAAATGTAGATAAAATGTCTTCAGACGAAATAATGGAAATGGTAAGAAATAATAGGTACGTATTTGATCTTCCAATCGTAAAAAAACAAGCGATATTTAGAGATAGTAAAATGTCAGCGAGCTATTTTGTTACAGATTCTTTTATTGATTTAATGAATAATAATCAAATCAAAGGATTACGATATGAAAAAGTTGGACATGCAGAATAGTGTGAAAAGCAATATTTTTACATGTGAAACGAAAATATATGCAAAACAAAGGGGACTACTCAAACAATCATTGCGCTACTTATTGAAGTGCAGGACACAAAAAATGCTGTTTGTTTAAAAAACATTGAGCTCAAACTTTGATAAAATTAGTCTAGGAAAAATAGGTTAAAAGCTATAGGCTCTGGCGGAAAAAAGATAGGGATGAATATAGAAAAATTATTTTCGTTTATGCAAAAAATCCTAGAAAATGCTTTTGTGAATAATTTGGCATAGTCATGAATTGTATCATAAAGAACTGGTCAAATTTTTTATATACCGAAAACGTATGTAATGAAGATGCTCCTAAGCTCTTCATTACATACGATTTTTTTGTTAGAAATGAAATTTACTTCTCTTGTGCATATACTGAATACCGTTATTCGAAACCTGAAACCAGTGTTTTGTTACATGGTAAAATCATGGGGGGATAGTTGGACAGCGTATCAGGTCTAGGAAATATCATTCGGGCTGATTATTACGATGACACTTGGGAAACGTTTGGCTATGACAAAAATGGTTCGTTAATTGAGACTGAGAATGAGCATGTGGCCGTAAAGCTAGAGCGAGACCCATCTGGACAAGTAATCAAGGAGTGGCAAAATGACCATTGGATTGCGAATACCTATGATGAATTAGGTAATCGTTCACAGATTACGAGTAGCTTAGGTGCAAGAATCGATGTCGCTCGTAATGAGATGGGGAATGTGTCGCAAATCACAGCCTCTCACTCAGATCAAAAACAGTGGACAGTATCCATGCAGTACAATGAACTTGGTCAAGAGATTGAGAGAATCTTACCCGGAGATGTAATTAGCAAATGGCAATATGATCTGACAGGTAGACCAACACACCACCGAATAAGTAGTCAAAATCGTGACACACGAAGACGCGTGTATAATTGGGATGTCAATCATCGATTACGAAGCATGGTAAACGAGTTAACAGGTGTTAAGGTTTCCTATGGTTACGATGAATTCAGTAACCTCGTTTGGTCCAATCAAAGCGGTCAATTTGACTTCTTACACCGCAATGTAGATGATGTCGGGAATTTGTATGAAACGAAAGAAAAGACAGATCGTGTCTATGGTGCCGGAAGCAGATTGCTTAAAACGAGAGAGGCAACATTCTCTTATGATAAAGAAGGTAATCTTGTTCAAAAGGTTAAGAAGAACGGTGATAATTGGAAGTACGAATACTATGGCAATGGCATGATGTCGAAGGTCATCAAACCAGATAAGGAAGAAGTTACTTTCAAGTATGATTCCCTCGGTAGAAGAATCGAGAAGTGTTCTGCCGAGAAAACAATGAAATTCATATGGGATGGAAATACTATCCTTCATGAGTATTTCTCACAGAACAATTCATATGTGTTTGAAAATCAAGTTGAGTATTCCTCGTCGAATAAGTCTGAAATAGCAGATAATCTAGTCACATGGGTGTTTAATGATGGTTTTGTCCCTTCAGCTAAAATTACGAATGAAGGTAATTATAGTATTATTAGTGACTATCTAGGAACGCCTGTTGAAGCCTATGATGAAGAAGGTAATAGAGTTTGGTCAGCAGAACTTGATATCTTCGGTAGAGTGAATGAATTTACAGGTGAGAAAGACTTTATTCCATTCCGTTATCAAGGACAATATGAAGATGTAGAAATTAGATTGTATTATAATCGATTCCGATACTACGACGCTGAACAAGGAAATTATACTCAAATAGATATCCAAAAACTAATCGTAAGAGTATACGTGATAAGGTATATGATAATCATACTGATACTCATGGAAATATAATTGATCCTGAGACGGGTAGTATTATACCTAAGGATCAAGTAACTATCGAACATATAGAGATGGTAGTAGATCATTGGAATACTGAAGGGTTTGATATGAGTAGAAAAGAACGATTTGATTGGTATAATAATATTGAGAATTTAACAGTAAAACCACGAAGTGTAAATAGTAGCGAAGGTGCTGCAAGTGGTAAAACATATAGACAAGATACAGGTCCGAATTACTCAAATAATAAAAGAACTAGAAAGAAAAGTTTAACAAAATACGATAGGAGATGATTAAAATGTTATTAGATGACCTACGGGAATATTGTGAAATAAGTAATATCAAAGGTATGGAAGATTGGTATTTCTATTCTAACAAAACGCCTGCTTTTATTTTTTCACATTATTTAAATTTCTCATTGTTAGAAGGATATATAATAAAAGTTTCAATAAGAGGAGAAATGGAGGTAAAAGTGATTTATGATTTTCTAATGTCCATTGAAAAATTCATAAATACTGATTGTACAAATAGAATAGTTAAGATAGAAAATATTGCATACAAGGAAACTGAGTTTAACTCAATGTTATTTATACCTTCGCAGTATCATACTAGTTTTTCAACTTTTAGTGACAAACTTTATCAAAAAACTATAGATGTATTTCCGATATATGGTTGTGAGTTTAGTGGAGATGAATCTCCTGATATTGTAAAATTATTGCGACAAAACATTGTTTCAACTGTAAATTGGAAACGGGAAATTTCCCCAAAAATAAAACTTCGTTATAAGAATAGTAAAACAAAAAGTGAAACAATTGGTAAAAAATTATATTTAGAAAAATGGAGTATTCTTTTACATGAACTCAATAATTTACAAGGGTGTACAGATTCATCTTCTTTTATTGAAATTGAAAATTACAAGAATGAATATATTCATATTTCAATATTAAATTCTAATGTAATGGTTATTAGAAATAAGAAAGAGGTATTGTTACAAGGAGAGTTTGAGGAGATAAAAAGATACGTCAATAATTTTATTTTTAATTAATTATTTGTCTAAGAGTCACTATGATTAAAGAAATTAAAACATAAGTAAAGAAGACCTAAGCACTTCTTTACTTATGTTTTTTTACGTTGGAAATAAAAGTGTTTCGCTTTGTATTTACCTTTATCTAAGTGCAGGTAGTTACAGTATTATCACCGACCATTTAGGCACACTGGTAAGTTCCTATGATAAAGAAGGTAAAGAAGTCTGGAAAAGAGAACTAGACATAAATGGCAGAGAAAAACCAGAACTAATTGAATACAAACAAGCGAAAAAATTCGGGGTATTCAGAAAATGTAAATAGTGGAAAGGACATTGAACACAGAAAATAAATGTCGCCATTAAATTTGGAAGGGGATGATATGATATGCAATTTAACATTATGACTGATACGTCCCGTTCAAAGGTTGAGAAGATGATTTAATAGAAAAATACGAATTAAAGAAATATAATCCTAATGAAATAGAACTATCTAATAAAATTAACAGCCCTGGAAAGAACATTAAGAAAAGTACTAAATGTAAACCTTAAGGGGGAAAATCAATGTATGATGTAATCAATGTAAAAACTAATTTTAAAAATTATAATGTGTTTATCCAAGAATCTAAATCCTTAGATATTGAAAAAAATTTTTTAAAGGTTAATAATAATGGAATATCTTTAGAGATGGAAGAGGAGTATTTACCAAATGTGAATTTTTTGAGTGAAATAACACAATTGGAATACTTAAATTTAGGTAGAAAAAATTATGGAAATTTGAAAGCTATCGAGAAACTAGTTAACTTAGAGTATCTCAGTTTAAAAGGAAACTGTGAAGAAAGCCTGGATTTATCAAAGCTCTTAAATTTACAAGATTTATTTGTTTTGTATAACAAAAAGATTGAAAACATTTTTGACTGCGTGAATTTAAAACGTTTAGTAATTCATCATTATAAAAAAAAGAATATTGATGAATTTACAAATTTAAAAAATTTACAGATATTAGTGGTTTGGTCTTCACCTATTCAAAATATAGATGGATTAAAGGATTTAATAGAAATAGAGCAGTTGGAATTGCGATATTTATCAAAATTAGAGACAATTGAAGGTATTAAAAACAACTCTTCGATTAAAGAGTTATGGATTCAAAATTGTAAAAAGGTTAATGATTGGGAGGTTCTTGGTACATTATCAAATTTGAAAGTATTGACTATAGAAGCATGTGGAAATATACCATCATTAAATTTTTTAGATAAGCTAGAATCACTAGAATCTATTAGATTAGTTTCAAGCACATTTATAGAGGATGGAAAATTATCATGGCTGATTGAAAAGGAAAGTATGAAATATTTTAATACCCCAATAGAAGATCACTATGATATTAGCCTTGAAACCCTTAGCAAATTTAATGATTTTGGGATAAGAGACAATTGACAATTGTTAACTTGTATAGGGATAAAATATAAAAGAAACAGGTCGTATCTAATTAGTTTTTATTTCAGCAATTGCTAATACACTATAGAATTTCATACAGAGTCGTAATTTTAATTCTTACACTGTAGTGCCGATGAAAACCGCAATTTCTATGAAATAAAAGAGACGAAATGTCGCATGTTTTTACATTACATGTGATTCGTAAGGATTAAAAACTCGGTGGTTATTATATAATTACATAAAAGAGTAGCATAAATTCTTTGGGGATTATTGCTACTCTTTTTTATGAATATTTGCCTTTTTGATAAGACTTTCGGATGCAATTAATTTTGCTAAGGAACAAGGTTATATAAAATGTCCTTAAAAACTAATAAAATGGAAGGGTGGATTTTAATTGTTTGCTCAATGCATTCCTTTTGATGATCATGTGAGAGGTAGAATAGGTGGTAATCCTCCAAAATTGATTGAAGAACAAATACCTGATGATTACAGGTTTTATGCAACTCTAGTTCATCCAGAAAAAGAGGATGTTATGCTTTCTATTATTATTCATAAGAATTTTGATACTTTATTGGAAAATAATATTTATCCTTCAATTGAAGTAAGGGTTATAGAACATAAATACTCCGAAATTGGAAGAAATACTGATAAAAGTATTTTAGATTTAGGTATGAACTCAATAAGCGATTATTCGGAAAACCAAGGGAATAATTTTTTGTTTATTAAAGTTTTGGGAGAACCACGTCTTATTCAACCTAAAAGTTATTATTATAAAGAGTTGGAAAATAATAATTATTCCTTTTTTCTCCAAATAGAGGAGGAAGGCTATTGTGATGATATGGATTATGTGTTTATGTACGGTGCATTATATCTATATAGGCATAATGAAACAGGAGAGGTCATTGCTGGTTTCTGGCAATACTCTTGAACAACCTAGCTATTAGAGTGTAAAATGCGCACCTGCCGGTTACTTTATTCAAATGCGATTGTGCGGATTGAGTAAAGTAACCCTCTTTTTCATTGATTTTGATGTAATTTTTGGCAAAGCCCCTTGTGATGGGGTTTATTTGAAAAATATAGATCCAAATAGTCTTTACAACATGGTGTATATCATAGAGTAATTCATACCAAAGCTTATTTAATTATATTGCTGATAGATTGGAGGTTGCTGAACAATTTATTTGCTTCTATAGCATGAAACGGCTATTGACATCATATGTTATATTCTGCTAGTATGTATCACGAAATAAATTTCCTTTAATACGGTCCAGAGAGGCTGAAAAGGGCTACGTGATATTTTTAAGCTAATAATATCTTTGCTTTGGTATGCCCTTTTTGTCCTCTGTGACAGAAGGGCTTTTTTTATCTTCATTCAGTAGAAGACTCCCACACCTCTAAAGGTAGTGAGATGAATGCTTTTATGGTTCCCTTTCAAAGGTTGTCCAAACACCCACTGAATGAAGATAAAGCCTCCGGCGGATGTCACGGAAATCGGAAAGGAGTTCTTTGTGCAAGCACAAAGCCGATTCCGGACGCAATTACGCCAAGGCGAAATTGATTTATAGTACCTCTTTTAAAGGGAGTCCCGTGAGGCTTCAAAAGAGAATGGACAAGACTTGTGTAATCCATTCCCTCAAATAGGCAAAAGAGATTTTTAATAATGGAAACTGGAGGATTGTAAGAATGGATTATCGTAAGAAAACAGTGGTAGCTTCGGTAGCTGGTTTAACGTTGGAAGGAATGGACATTATGTTTATCTCCTTTGCGATGACAATGATTATTTCGGAATTTAACATTGATTTCGCAACGGGTGGGCTCATTTCTTCTGTAACGAATATTGGTATGCTGTTAGGAGGCATCATTTTCGGGGTTTTAGCAGATAAGTATGGGCGTGTGAAAATATTTACTTATACCATCTTATTGTTTGCGATTGGAACAGCTTTAACTGGATTAGCAACGAATATTGAACAAGTTTATATTTATAGATTTATCGCGGGTCTTGGTGCAGGTGGCGAATACGGAATTGGTATGGCTCTTGTTGCCGAGGCTTGGCCGAAGAATAAGCAAGGAAGAGCCTCTTCATATGTTAGTGTAGGTGCTCAATACGGAGTTATTTTAGCAGCGTTACTAAGTGCCGTTATTCTTCCGACTTTAGGATGGAGAGCTTTATTCTTTGTTGGTGTGGTACCTGTTATTTTCGCATTTATTGTACGAAAGAATCTTGAGGAATCAACAGAGTGGCTGGCTGCTCAGAAAAATAAAAAAATCGATAAGCAACATGAAAAAGGTAAGCTGGCACAACTATTTGATACACCTCGAACGTCGATAACGACAATTTCATTAATTGTTATGGCAACTGTTCAAATTGCTGGTTACAATGGCTTAATGATTTGGTTGCCATCTATGTTGCAAAAATCGCAAGGTCTATCCGTTTCAAGCTCGGCACTATGGACGATTAGCACAGCAGTGGGCATGATTATCGGGATGCTAACATTTGGACGATTTATGGACCGATTTGGGGCAAAGCGTGCATTTGGTTTCTTTTTACTTGCTTCAGCATGTGCTGTGTTTTTATACTCATATGCCACAGGAAGTATCGCAATTTTAATCGGTGGTGCAATTGTCGGCTTCTTCTCAAATGGTATGTTTGCAGGGTATGGAGCTTTAATTAGTAGCTTTTATCCAGTGCAAATTCGAAGTACAGCTACAAACACGATTTTTAACTTTGGTAGAGCAATTGGAGGATTTTCACCGATTTTTGTCGGATATATTCTTCAAAGCTATGATATGACGGTCGTAATGATCTACTTAGCTGCCTTATATTGCATTTCCTTTATCGTGATGCTGACTTTAAAAAAGGGTTCAAATGAGGATTTACAACCGGTTGAAATAAAATAATGAAAACACGAAAGAACGAATTCCAATCAAAAGGGATTCGTTCTTTTTAGGAAGCTTTAATAGACGTTGTCGTCTAGGCTAAAGCGCTACATCCCCAAGGTCACTTCGATCCCTCGGGTAAAAGTGGTAGAGCGTTTATTTTTGCTTCGGGCTCTTTAGCGCTTTAACGCATTTGTTCTTATCATAAACCTCTTGAACGTTTTTCAGCCATTTCTACGAGGCGTTTTGTAATTTCTCCTCCAACAGAACCGTTTGCGCGAGAAGAAGCTTCTGGCCCTAACTGTACGTTAAATTCTTGGGCAATTTCATATTTCATTTGATCTACAGCCTGTTGTACACCAGGTACAAGAAGTTTATTTGAACTACGATTATTGTTAGCCATTTTTCTCACCTCCTTGTGATTAGAATGGTCGAGAGTTTACTTTTCATACATTTAAAAAGAAGGAAATGCGCAGTCTAAATATAATAGGAATTTCAGAAAGCTAGCTGAAAAAGTGATGCTCTCTGTTATAATTAAGCCTGGCATTTTATAATTTAGGCTTTATTAATACATAAAGGAGGTTTTTAAATGACGAATAATGATATATTAATTCGTTTGCGATATGCGCTAGATATTAAAAATAAGGACATGGTTGAAATTTTTAAGCTAGGTGGCATGGATTTTACAAAGGAAGAAGTATTGAACATGCTTATTAAAATTAATGATGAGGAAGAAGCACCTGAAGAATACATCAAATGTAATAATAAAATGGTAGAGGCTTTCTTAAATGGATTTATTACATTTAAACGAGGACCACAAAAGCCTAAGCCTGGTGAGCCTGAAGGACCACTACCTGTTTCAGGGAAAGAAAGCCCTAATAATATGCTGTTAAAGAAAGTTAAAATTGCATTAGCCTTAACGAGCGAAGACATGTTAGATCTTTTATATGATGGGGGCGTTAGCGTTTCAAAAGGCGAGTTAGGTGCCATTTTAAGAAATCCAGGTCATCGCAACTATAAGGAATGTGGCGATCGATTCGTGAGGAATTTTTTAAGAGGTTTGACATATAAATATAGAGATTAAAATAATGAATAACAAAGCAGCTGCAATTTTGTAGCTGCTTTTTTGCAAGCGGTTTTACGTGAATTTCTCGATTAGGTTAAAAAATACTGTTAAAAACGAAATTTTCTTAATTAAATCTAGTTGACAAAATGTGGCGAAATTGTGTACAATGTAATTGACACAAAGTTGTCACAAAGGGAAAATAAATGTTCACGAACAGAGGGGTGTTTTTATGTTTGGTTTAGATATTTTATTAGTTGCTATCGCATGTGTTACGATCCCACTTGTTGTTGCTTCAGTTATGTTAGATATCTTTTATGCAGAAAAGAAACAAGTTCGTTTTTCATTACGCCGTACATCTTTGTGGTATGTGAGTATGTTTACTGTATCATTTGTACCGGCAGTCCTAGTTATGACAATAAATGGATAATTAACTTTTATACGAATAATCATTTAGGGGTGAATGATTATTAAAAAATCATAGTAGCAGCTACAGCGTTTTATAATTGCGTTGTAGCTGTTTTTCTTTACGCCCTGAATAAAATCGAGGGGGATATCTCAAAGATTTACAATCCGTTTCAAAGTTTGATGTTAGTGTTAGCAATGTAGATAATTCCCACAGAAATTAAGAATGAAAAGATAATCGTTAGAATAAAATTTCTACTAATATGGATGCAATTTTTCTATTGATTATCTTTTGAAGGTGGGATACGGATGAAAACCTTTTTTCTCTTTTTTCTAGGGCTTATCTATTTATTACTAGCAAATGCAGTCGAAACAGCCATATTTAGTAAGGTTTATTTCTTAATTGGTTTAGGGCTAGTAATAACAGGTGTTATTCGGTATGTGAAAGAACGATATATTTATATTAGCTGGTTGAATGAAATGAAAGAGGCAAGTGAGGAGGAGCTAATGGCTATTCCTCATACACATTGCATCATATCAAATGATTGTTTAAGTGCTTTATTATTAAATGAGCCTACAAATACACTTTTCCTCGCAAGTAGAGAACATTTAGAAGAGGAATTGATTAAACAAGAAATCCCCTTTAATAAAATTTATGAAGTTGCTATAGTAGAGGACGAAATGTATATTGCAAGAACTAGTAATAACTTAATAAGTAGCTCATTACTAGGGGAAGATCACGATATAGAAGAGGAATTAGATGAAGAAGACGCTGAGGATAACGAAGTATCTCAATTGACGTTGAAAATTGTAGCTGATAACTTATCTGACCCTATTTTAGAATATGTTTTTATGGATAACGGTGAGCCGATATCAAGGGAAGAAGAGGACTATCAAGAGGCGCTAGAGTTATGTGAGGAATGGTTTCAGAAAATTAGTGTTATTATTAAACGCTATGAGCTTGAAAGGGTACCAATTAGACATTGGCAATAAGGCTATCTTAAAGTAGAAAGAGGCTGGGACAAAAAGAAAAAATGTTAGACCGATTGTATTTGGTCTAACATTTTTTTGATTTAGGAAGGAGCACTCTACACATTGAAGCGAAAAAGTTATTATCTGTTTTCGCTATTTTTCAAAATAATCGAGTTCTGTCCCAGCCTCTACATTTAAATAGAGGTATTAAAGTACTCATAAAGTCCTGCGGAGAACCTTATACCACCAGTCTATAAAAGTTTCAAAATCAACTTTTGTTATCAATTGAACGAAAATTGATAAAAGTTAGAAAGTTATACTTTACTTTCTAAAATGTGAATTTTCTTAATTACAATAGAGCACAGTGCTAGACAACACTCAGGGTGTTTTGCACAAATAACACTGCTAGTATTGAGGTGTGTGACGATTGGTGAGGAATGGATTTTGAAGTGTTGCAGAACGGTTAGGTTGTTAGTAAAGTGAATAGAGAGTGGCTCACTTTGGAGAAGCAATTAAATTAAGTATTCAATGAAGAAATGGATCAAATAATTATTGCATTTGTGTATGAAAGCAGATTAGCCGTAGCTTCATCAACATCGTTTTAACAGGTAGAAGAAGGAGGTTAAACAATGATCCAGTTGCATATTGAAAGTAAGAAGAGACCTGAAATTTATCGAAAGTTATTGTTACCGAAGAACAGTAGTTTTTCCATGCTAGATGAAATTATATTACTAAGTTTTGATTTGGATGGGGCGGACTATTTTAATTTTGAAATTGTTAAAAAAGATGGACGAGTATCTAAAGAAAAGATTTGTTTTTTACCTAAAAATGATACGGATTTAGATACAGATGAAGAGTTGGTCGATGAATGGCTTCGAAAATCCGGTGATGAAGCCATTGCACATGTCATTGATAATAGTGAATCATTTACTATTCGATTAGAGAGCTATGAGGAATTATCGATGAACTCTGAAACTCCTATATGTATTGCTGGAGCAGGCAATATTCATACTGGCAAAATGGACAAGATTAATTTGGAGGAAATTAATGAACTGATACGGGAGGATGAAGAGGCAAATAGTTTACTAGAAAACCTGGAGCCAGATTATCTTACTTTATTAGAGCTTACTAATGACCTGAAAAAATTAAAGCCATGGCAATATTTAAGGGATGATGAAGTCGTTATAATTCACTTTGCAGATATAGATTACAAAGTACTTGTTTCTGTTATGGGAGCTGGTGGTGAAGAGTTTGGATTATAAATGTCAACACCATTATGTACATTTTTGCTCGTTTAAGGATGTACAAAACTACTCGTTTTCCGAGGTTAAATGATGCTTTAATCGGTATGAATCACCAACGATTGTGACAACGCTTGCGTGA
>Ga0213822_1000929_pt1 | contig 18504 bp, 18 predicted proteins | sample MC6MC0908MG_FD_179872 | JGI IMG/M metagenome (GOLD analysis project Ga0213822, IMG submission 179872) | Enriched soil aggregate microbial communities from Iowa State University, Ames, United States - MC6-MC0908-MG | ecosystem: Environmental > Terrestrial > Soil > Unclassified | place: USA: Iowa...
GATTCTGTCTCTATTACTTCATCATTTGTAGCTTGTACGACGAAAATAGGCGCATAAATCATGTCAATTTCTTGACGAGTGCGGGCTATAAATTCTCGTAACTGCTGGAGAGATGGCATGCCTTTGTCAGCAATACTTGCAACTTCAGCTTCAATTTGTTCTTCCTGTTTCCCCTGGAACTTTTTATAGTCCCTTGCATATTTCAAGACACCCTCAAACATAACGTCAGTTGTACGCATTGTCATAGGGGCACACATTGTAACAATTCCTTTAACAGGATTATTTAATGCAACGTTTAATGCCATAACACCGCCTAATGAAAGGCCAGCAACGGCTATTTCCTGATAGCCAGCATCCTGTAACTGTTTGTAGGCGGCAATAACATCCTGCCACCAGTCTGCTGGACCTGTTGTGATTAGTTCTTCTGGTTCCACACCGTGACCTTTATAGTGAGGTGCTAATGTAGTATACCCTTTTTTCTCTAAAAATCTACCAAGCATTCGTACGTCTGCAGAGCTTCCTGTGAAGCCGTGTAATAATAAAACAGCACGTGGTCCTGCCTGAAAGAAAAATGGCTGTGATAATGATTTGTTCACTGTAAGCACTCCTTCATTCTAAAACACTTATACATACTATACCCATTCTCGTCATCTCAATGTTGCCCAGCGGATGACATTGGTTATTGCATTACCATTCATTTTTTACTCCAGAGAGAGAATTTACCATTTAACAATGATAAAAGAAAACGCCCAACCAATTCGGTTAGGCGATATATCTTCAACTATTAGATTTTTGTAATAGCGATTGCTAATAAAAAGAACACTATAGCTAACACAATTGTTGCACGGTGAAGGATTAAATCCATACCACGTGCTTTTTGCTTTCCAAATAGTTGCTCAGCTCCACCCGAGATGGCACCTGATAAGCCTGCACTTTTACTAGATTGAAGTAATACCACAACGATTAACGCTAATGATACGATAACTAATGAAACTAATACTACTGTATGCATTCACTGCACCTCCCGAACTTTGAAACATCACAACAGACTACATTATAACAAAAAAAGGTTGTGATGACAAACTTCGCTTTATGTTTTGCTGGAAATTTTCCGCCTCATGCTTCTATCCTTGTCGACTTATGCTACTATTTGTGGATGTCACTCCCTATAAATTAAATTATAATGGCAAAAATGAATTTTTTTGGAGGGTGGGAAAATGAATAAAAAAATAGCAGCGCTGCTTGTGCTATGCTGCATGATTCCCTTTCTTACGGCATGCTCAAAGGCCATTGACCTACTTCTTGAGGAAGAGGATGTAACAACTACGACCTTAGCAGAAGAAACAGAGAATGATATGAAGAAGCCAGAAAGTAAAGCGTTATCTGCCTCTTTTTCACCTAATGATCTTTTTTCAACCTCATTATTTAAGGATGATCCTGCCTTACTACAATTCACTAAAAAAGTCGAAAAACAAGTAGCAAAGTTTGAACAGCACTTTGAAGTCCCTTATACCGGGAAGCTACACTTCGAAGATTTTGAGGTGCAGCTGAATGACTTAAATAGCCTGCTTTCCTTCGTTGATCCCTATACAGCTGGTTATTTTCTTACTTATGAATGGACGGCTTGGGAAACCGAGGATGGCTATTTGGTAGAGTTGTCGATTGATTACTTAACAGATGCCAAAAAGGAGCAAAAGGTCGATCAATATGTAGAGGCTTTTGCTGACCAGTATATTACGACAGATATGACAGATTTTGAACGTGCTAAAATCATTAATGATACGGTCGTACAGTTAGCCACTTATACAGAACAAGGCTCTACTGAGGGACAAACGGTTTTTGAGCTGATAGACGAGGAAACTGCGGTATGTCAAGCCTATGCTCTACTAGCTTATCGCCTACTATTAGCATCGGATGTAGAAGCTAAATACGTATATGGCTATAGTGAGGATCAGCTGCATGCTTGGAATTTAGTCAGTATCGATGGCAATTGGTATCATCTTGATACAACGTGGAATGACGTGGATTCAGCGGAGCCTTATGCGATTTCCTATGAATACTTTTTAGTCAGTGATGAAAAACTAAGCCAAGATCATTTATGGGTAAATGAAAATTATTTTACTGCTACAAATAACAATTATGATTTTATGCATGATATGTGGTATGCCAATACTGTGGATGATGTGATTTATTATAATAGTATCAATGATAATATGGTCTATTCCTATAATTTAGACACAAATGAAAACAATCAAATTACAGAAACGGCATGCTATTATTTAGCTACTTATGATGATTTCATTTATTGCAGTGACTATGACAATGCCGGTTATTTAACAAAAATTAATGTCCAGGACGGCTCCGAAGAAGTCTTATTTGAAGATGAAGTCCTCAATTTGTACATTGAAGAAGACATTTTATATTATGAAACAATTGATGGCGCACAACATCAGGAAAATTTGTAATGCCCCAAAAGAATCTGTGTGACTTTTACACAGATTCTTTCCTTCCCCAATATTTACATAATTACCATATTCCATTAACAAACCTTTAACGCTAGCTTTACACCATTCCTTTACACTTACAATTGAATTCACCTAAAGGAGGAAAATCATGAAATACGCAAAAAAATGGACTTCATTGTTCTTAGCAAGTGCAGTGACTTTATCCGCAGTTAGTATCCCACAGCAAGAGGTACATGCAGCCGAAGTAAAGAAACCGACGAATGTCATTATGCTTGTGATGGATGGTAGCAGTAATAATGCTGTCACCCTTTCTCGCTGGTATAAAGGTGAAAGCCTAGCAATGGATGAAATTTTATCGGGTGCTATGCGCACATATTCTGCTGAATCTGCCATTACCGATTCCGCGCCTGCTGCAACAGCATTAGCAACTGGGCATAAATCGAACGATAAATATATAGGTGTGCTGCCCTCTGTGATCAACTCCCCTGGATTAACGCAAATCGCTAAGGAAGATGCCTTCCGACCTGTAGCAAATGTGCTAGAAGGAGCTAAACAGCAAGGTAAGGCTACTGGATTAATTTCTACTTCCGAAATTCAACATGCTACACCAGCTGGTTTTTCTGCCCATGTCAACAATAGAAGTCAATATGGGGATATAGCAGAGCAGCAGGTTTATCAAAATATTGATGTTGTCTTAGGCGGTGGTCTGGAATCACTATCACCAGGCACATCGAAAAATGCTCGTCAAGATGGCGAGGATTTAATCAAGGTTTTGAATGAAAAAAATTATGATCTCGTTAAAACGCGCGATGAGCTATTTAATAGTCAATCCTCAAAAATTTGGGGAAGCTTTGCGCCAAGTGCACTTGCTTATGATTTAGATCGTGCCAAAACAAGAGCATCTGAGCCTACACTTGCTGAAATGACAAATAAAGCAATCAATACGCTGAAAAAGGATGAGGATGGCTTCTTCCTCTTTGTAGAAGGTAGTAAAGTTGACTGGGCTGCACATGCCAACGATACTATTGGTATCATTAGCGATATTTTATCATTTGATGATGCAGTGAAAGAAGCGGTTGATTTTGCGAAGGAAGATGGTAATACTTTAGTCATCGCAGTAACTGATCATGGAAATAGTGGCATTACGATGGGGAACGCTAACACTACTAGTACCTATTCCAGCATTCCAGTCTCTGCGTACATCGACCCGTTAAAAAAAGCTACAATGACCATTGAAGGAGCTTTAAGCCAACTAAAAGAAGATCGCTCGAATTTAGTTGAGGTCGCTGCTCTTTATGGCTTAGATTCATTAACGGAGGACGAGCTTAAAACATTACAGTCTGCTAAAGACTTAGGCAATGAAATGGTAAAAATGCTAGCCAATCGTGCAAACATTGGTTATACAACAGGTGGCCATACGGGTGAAGATGTATTCTTATATTCATTTGGTCCTTCTAAATTGACAGGATTAGTAGAAAACACTGATTTAGCCCATACAATGGCACGCTTTATGGGCTTTGACTTAAACACATTAACAAATGATTTATATGTGCCTGCAACGAAGGCATTTACGGAAAAAGGATTTACAACAAAAATTGACTTATCGAATAAAGAAAACCCAACATTTATTGCACAAAAAGCAGATGTTACAGTGAAAATTCCAGTCAATAAAAACACGATGATCTATGAACAAACTTCAACAAACACGGCAAAGACTCATACATTTGATACAATCAATGTCTACAATGGCTCTGAATTTTATGTATCTAAAAAAGTTATTAATGAAGTGAAATAAAAATAATAGCGCGAACATAAGTTGAGATTATTCCCTTATGTTCGTGCTTTTTTTACATAACTAAACCAGCCAATAATTTGTAAACTCTACATATCCCCCCAAAACCTTAAATTTACCTTAAATTAATCTTATGATTTACTGAATTCATCTTAATTCAGCAACATTTTTCTCCACATTCCGTCAAATCAGTGTTAAAAACATAAGGTAAGGATTTTTAACTAGTAAATTACTATTTTTTGAAAATTTAATCCTATACTTTTTTCATTGGAGGTGGACAAATGCAATCCATCAAAAATAATGAGTATCTACGCTTCATTGGCTTCACGTTGTTTTATTTGATTGTTTTGGTACTGTTGTTTCTTATACATGGCTTCCATGATATGAACGCCGGACCATTTATATATACGGAATTTTAAATAAAGGAGATTAAAATATGTTAAGTATTTTGGCAGCTATTGAACGTGTGGCCCTCCAGCAGCCACAAAAAACTGCTTATCAGACTCACAATGCCTCCTTAACTTATAGTGAGCTTTGGCATTTATCGGATCGTCTTGCCGATTATTTAATGAAGCTTAAGTTGCGGAGACAACAGCCTATTGTCATTTATGGACATATGTCCCCCCTACAAATTGTTGCGTTTATCGGAGCTGTAAAAGCTGGCCATCCATATGTGCCTGTTGATTCGTCAACACCATCAGAAAGATTACAGCTCATTACAGAAGCTTCTGGAGCAGGTTTAGTATTGACAACAGAGCTATTACAGATGCCGTTGAACCTGCCAGTTATGGCAGTGCATGATATTCTGGATGCCTCCTCAAAGGACGTGATCCTATCATCCGCAACATGGGTTCGAGATGAGGATATCCATTATATTATTTACACTTCTGGTTCAACAGGTCAACCAAAAGGGGTACAAATAACAGCTAGTAATCTAACACACTTTGTTAGGTGGATGCAGGAACACTTCCCTTTACAGCAAGACGGCGTATTTTTAAATCAAGCACCTTATTCCTTTGATTTATCTGTTATGGATCTCTACCCAGCTCTTGTTGGTGGACACACGCTTTATGCGATTACACAGCAAGAAATTGCTAATCCAAAAGCATTGTTTGATTCATTAGCGATGTCAAATACTCGTGTATGGACTTCTACACCTTCCTTTGCCAAGATGTGTTTGATGAACAAAGAATGGGATCAAAAACTCATGCCTGCTTTGGATACTTTTTTATTTTGCGGAGAGGTTTTACCGATAGCAGTATGTAACGAGTTAATGCTTCGTTTTCCACAGGCAACAATTTATAATTTATATGGTCCTACAGAAACAACCGTCGCTGTATCCTATGTAAAAGTAACAAAAGAGCTAGCAGCACACTTCGAACAATTACCAATTGCCCCTATAACGGAGCCAAACGTTTCTGTAGCAGAAGATGGAGAAATTATTATTTCAGGGCCAACCGTTAGCGCAGGGTATTTGGGAGCGCCTGAATTAACAGCGAAGGCTTTCCCGATCGTGGATGGCGATCGCATCTATCAAACGGGTGATATAGGCTATGAGCAGGATGGTTATTTGTTCTTTTCAGGTCGTAAGGATTTCCAAGTGAAATTACATGGCTATCGTTTAGAGATTGAAGAGATTGAAAAACAAATCAATAACCTGCCACCTGTTTCAAGTTGTGTTGTTGTACCTGTTTATAAAGAGAAGGAAATCATTTCTCTTAGTGCCCATATTGTTTTACGTGAGCCATTAACAGGAGCAGCCTTCAAAACGACAAAGCAATTGAAGGCACTTTTATCGGCGTACTTACCTGCCTATATGATACCGAAAACGTTTAAATATATGGACGCTTTACCACTAAATCCAAATGGTAAGGTAGATCGTAAAGGATTGGCGGTTATGGAGACAGTATGACGCCTTATGGAAATATAGCATTTTTTGTGATCATCGGACTTTTATTACTACCTACCATCCTCCTAGGGTTACGAGGCAAATCTTCGAAACGCTATAATCTTTTTGTTTCGGTCATTGTCTTAGCATTAATCTTCGGACATTCAATGAATGGGACCATCTCGCTCGTATTATTTACTGTCTTTCAGGTAGTACTTATTGTGGCTTATCAGCGTTACCGACTTCAGCAAAATAGCGGAACCATTTTTATAATAGCAGTGCTTTTATCCATATTACCCCTGATTCTTGTGAAGGTTTTGCCGATTCTCGGGTTACATCATGTATTTGGCTTCCTTGGTGTATCCTACATTACGTTTAAAGCGGTGCAAATGATTTTAGAAACTCGTGATGGCTTGATGAAAGAGAAAATTTCTGTAGTAGAGCTAGTTTATTTCTTATTATTCTTTCCTACCGTATCATCGGGACCTATTGATCGTTGGCGTCGTTTTACAAAGGATTTTCATACCGTACCTTCCTCGGAGGATTACCAAAAGCTGCTATTGAGTGGCATTAACTATATTTTTGTCGGCTTTTTATATAAGTTTATTTTGGCTTATTTAATTTACAACTACACGCTTATTTATTTACCTAACCATACGTATAACTATTTGACACCTTTTCAGGGACAGCTAGCGTATATGTATATGTATAGCTTTTACTTATTCTTTGATTTCGCTGGCTACAGTGCATTTGCTGTTGGTGTGAGCCGGATAATGGGTATCCAAACACCGATTAACTTTAATCGCCCTTTCGCCAGCCGCAATATTAAAGATTTTTGGAATCGTTGGCATATGAGCCTTTCCTTCTGGTTTAGGGATTATGTCTATATGCGCTTTGTCCTTTGGATGACAAAGAAAAAATGGCTAAAAAATAAATTTGCTATTTCGTATATAGGCTTCTTTTTACTATTCTTTTTAATGGGTATTTGGCATGGTCTGGAATGGCACTTTGTGGTCTATGGACTCTATCATGCCCTATTGATTATCAGCTTTGATAAATTTGAACGCTGGAATAAAAAGCATAAGCGTTGGCCAAAAAATAAATGGACGCATGCTATTGGCGTAATCATTACGTTTCATGCTGTATGCTTTGGCTTCTATATTTTTTCTGGCACATTATTTTAAACAAAGGGCTGTAAGAGCCTGTTCACTAAAGGAGAATTATTAATGGATCAACAACAAGTTTTAGAAATGCTAGTCGAGTTATGTGAAGATGAAATTATTGTAGAAAACCCAGATATTGATTTATTTGAAGAAGGTTTACTAGATTCGTTTGGGACAATTAATTTATTAGTTGAAATTGAAAATCGTTTTAATATTTCTGTCCCTATTACTGATTTCAATCGTGAAGAATGGAATACGCCTAATCGAATTGCAGGGAAATTAGCTGAAAGACAATGATCAAAAAAGGCTTTCTTTCTTTATTTATTGCATTTGCTCTTTTTACTGGCTTTGTCTTTTTTCCTAATGCTTGGATTAAAGCATGGATATCCAATGAGGATGTGGAGCAAGCCAAAACGAACATGTCTCCACTTGTATTTCAGGGAACCTATTTACAGGAGCGAATGTTGCAGGAGCCTAGTTCCATGCCACTTTATGGCTCCTCGGAATTAAACCGTTTTGATCCGTTCCATCCATACAATTATACGCGAGCAACTGATGCTCCGTATTCGACATTTATGATTGGGCGTGGAGGCATGCAGTCCATTACCCACTTCTTGAATTTCGCAGCACAAGAAAAGAATTTAAAGGATAAAAAAGTGGTCTTTATCATCTCCCCGCAGTGGTTTACAGAGAAGGGCATGGGTGAATTTCACTTTTCACCGAATTATTCCATGTTACATGCTTATGATTTAGCCTTTAATCAGGAGATGGATGCCAACCTTCGTAAAAGAGCTATGGAGCGCCTACTTGAATTTGATACTGTCAAACGAGATCGCCTCTTAAAGACCATGTACCAATATCAAATGTCTAACGGCAAGGAAAAACCAATTACTGGACGTATGGCCATGGTCGCGGGGCGTTTCCACAAGGAGTTACTAGAAAAGAAGGATTTATATTATTCCCTTTTCCCACGTAAAGGTCATGCATTAAAAAGTAATGACAAGCTCATTGCCAATCAAAGCTTTGAGCAACAATTGCAGCATGCAGAGGCATATGGGGAGAAGCGTGTATCCAACGACTATATGATTGAAGATCGCGCCTATCAGCGACTTGTAAATGCTAAATTTTCAAAGTTTAAAGATATACGAAAAAAAGAGGATTATACAAACTCTCCTGAATATGAGGATTTCCAACTAGTTATCGATGTTTTAAAGGATGCAGGTGCCAAACCACTATTCGTCTCCATTCCAGTTAATGGCTATTGGTATGATTATAATGGCTATCCTGAGGAACGTCGTCAAAAGTATTACGATAAAATGGAGCAAGTATTAAAGGATGCAAATGTTGCCTATGTTGATTTTTCAGATCATGAATATGATCCTTACTTTATTATGGATACGATTCATATTGCCTGGAAGGGCTGGGTCTATCTCGATCAAGAACTAGATCAGCATTGGTCACAGCCATAACAATAGTCAGGACAGTCTAATATTAGTAGACTGTCTTTTCTTATTATCGTAAGAGACCTTTTATGTAAAGCGCCATTTGCTCACTTATATCTCATTTAGGTTTTTCAATAGCTTCACTTAATTGTTGAACCTGCTCTTCCTGATCATTAGAGGCTGCTTCAATTTGCTCCATGCTTTCCATAAGTGCTTGAATATTACTCGTGATCGTTTTAAGGGAGGTTTCAATTTGTTCTGTTGCTGTAGCTGTCTCACTAAAAAGCTTCCTTACCTCTTGCGCTACGATGTTGAAACCTGCACCTTATTGGCCTGCTCGTGCCGCTTCACGTTAATCTTTTTTATATGTTAAAATGCCTCAAAGTTTGAATTAACTTTGAGGCATTTTTTGAAATTCGCCTATTTATCTTTCGCAAAATGGTATTCAATATAAGTCATATTCTAAATTGTGTTGAATATAAGCTTGCTCTTCTGATGGAGTTAATAGACGAATTGCTTTCCCTGAAGCTTCTTCATCGCCGCCTTGCATTTCCCATATGGAATTGTGGTCGTCAACTGCATTTGAAAAATCACCCTTCGACCATCTTTCCAATATTGAAATGTAAAGCTCTTTATATTTATAATTGCTTTCTTTGGCTATAGCTAACAATCGGTCAACCTTTTCTTGTGTTATTTGCTCGTGACCCCATTTTATTTCCGCTTCAACCTTCTGATGAGACATACTATGAATGGTTTCGTTCATTTTGTGTTCTATTAGGTCATCTGGATATAATTCATTTTCTTTTTTTAGAACAGTTCCATCCTTAGAAGTTACTTCAACATATCCAGCGATTGTTTTTTCTTCCTCGGGAGTAGATTTATTCATATGCTCAGTGAATTTGATGTAACTAAATGCTCCACCGAAAATAATTAATATTACAATGATACTAATAACCGATTTGGTTTTTCTCTTCATGTTATTACCCCTCAGTAATTTTTTATCATTATGTAAATATGGTTGATATTAGTTAATTAGGTTAAATAATAACAGAATGTTGTAATAGGTTTCAATGGTTAGATACTTAATGTCCGCCGCTTTCGGTTGTTCTAATTGAATAAGCTTACTCTGTAATTAGATAAGCAAATAAAAAACCCCCAATCTACAAGTGTTTTATTACACTTATAAATCAGAGGTTTAAGCAATACATAAGTATTGCCTAAATGTACAACATGGTTCAAATATAAAAGCTGTGTATTACTAAGTTCAAAGTATTTTCTCTTCCATCAAATACTTATTTTAAGTTATAGAATGAATTTAAACCAAGATACTCTGCTGTTGAACCAAGTTGATCTTCGATACGAAGAAGTTGGTTGTATTTAGCTACACGGTCTGTACGTGATGGAGCACCTGTTTTAATTTGACCAGCATTTGTTGCAACAGCAATATCAGCAATTGTCGCATCTTCTGATTCACCAGAACGGTGAGAAATAACCGCTGTGTAGCCTGCACGTTTCGCCATTTCGATCGCTTCAAATGTTTCAGTTAACGTACCGATTTGGTTTACTTTGATCAGAATTGCATTTCCTACGCCTTGCTCAATACCTGCTGATAATTTTTTCGTATTTGTTACAAATAGGTCATCACCTACTAATTGTACGCGATTGCCGATACGGTCTGTTAATAGCTTGTGTCCAGCCCAGTCGTTTTCGTCTAAGCCATCTTCAATTGAAATGATTGGGTATTTATTTGTTAACTCTTCGTACCAATCCACCATTTCCTCAGAAGTTTTGACAACACCTTCACCATCTAAGTGGTATTTGCCATCTTCTTTATTGAATAGTTCAGAGGATGCTACGTCCATTGCAAGTTTCACTTCGTCACCTGGTTTGTAGCCTGCTTTTTCAATCGCTTCTAAGATCACTGTAATTGCTTCTTCGTTAGAGCCTAGGTTTGGTGCGAAACCACCTTCATCACCTACTGCTGTGTTGTAACCTTTTTCTTTTAGAACAGCTTTTAGGCTATGGAAAATCTCAGCGCCAATACGTAATGCATGACGGAATGATTCTGCACCAACAGGCATAACCATGAATTCCTGAATGTCTACATTGTTATCTGCGTGAGCACCACCGTTTAGGATGTTCATCATTGGTACTGGTAATTGCTTAGAATTGAACCCACCAAGATATTGATAAAGAGGTACATCTAAATAATCTGCCGCAGCATGTGCAACTGCCATGGATACACCTAGAATTGCGTTGGCACCAAGCTTGCCTTTGTTTTCTGTGCCATCTAGCTCGATTAAAGCTTTGTCGATGACAACTTGATCAAGAACAGAATAGTTACCTTCTAATTCTTCCGCAATAATTGTGTTTACATTTTCAACTGCTTTTAATACACCTTTGCCTAGGTAACGAGATTTGTCACCATCGCGTAATTCTACCGCTTCGTATTCACCTGTTGATGCACCTGATGGTACGATTGCGCGGCCAAATGCGCCTGATTCTGTAAATACTTCAACCTCTACTGTTGGGTTCCCACGTGAGTCTAAAACTTCGCGCGCATAAACTTGTGTAATAAATGGCATAATTAATTCTCCTCTTTTTCAATTAATGATTGTCCTGTCATTTCAGTAGGCTGTGACACCTCTAATAATTCTAACATGGTTGGCGCTAAATCGGCTAAAATACCACCATTTCTTAACATTATATTTGGTTTTGTCACAATTACTGGAACAGGATTTGTTGTATGAGCTGTCATTGGCTCACCTGCTAAAGTTAACACTTCATCAGAGTTGCCATGGTCAGCTGTAATAATAGCTGCGCCACCTTTTACAAGGAGTGCGTCTACTACTTTCCCTAAGCATTCATCTACTGCTTCAATGGCTTTAATTGTTGGCTCCAGCATTCCACTATGACCAACCATATCAGGGTTGGCAAAGTTAAGAATAATGCCATCAAATTTTTCAGCCGCAATTTCTGCAAGTAAGGCTTCTGTCACCTCATAGGCAGACATTTCAGGTTTTAAATCGTATGTCGCCACCTTTGGAGAAGCAATTAAAATACGTTCTTCACCAGGGAATTTTTCCTCACGTCCACCACTCATAAAGAATGTAACATGTGGATATTTTTCAGTTTCCGCAATCCGCAACTGTGTTTTCCCATTCGTCGCTAATACTTCACCAATTGTATTTTTCAAGTTGTCATTTTCATAAGCAACCTGTGCGTTGACTTCATCACTATAGTGTGTGAAGGACACAAATTTTAAATTCTTTGGATGATTTGCAGATATAGCAAAGCCATCGAATGCTTTATTTGTAAAAACTGTTGACAGCTGAATAGCACGATCGGGACGGAAGTTAAAGAAAATCACTGCATCATGATCGCCAATTGTTGCTACTGGCTCACCATGCTCTTGAATGCTAAATGGGATGACAAATTCATCTGTTACCTCACGCTCATAGGATGCTGCTACACCACTTTTAGCACTTTCTGCTGTTTGACCGACGCCATCCACCAGTACATTGTAAGTCAGTGCCACACGATCCCAACGTTTATCGCGATCCATTGCATAGTAACGTCCATGAATAGAAGCAAATTGCCCTATGCCTATTTCAGCCATTTGCTTTTCCGTTTCTTCGATATAGTCTAATGCTGTTGTTGGACCAACATCACGACCATCTAAGAAGCCATGTACATAAACTTCCTCTAATCCTTGCTGTTTAGCTAGCTTTAATAGTGCAAACATATGCTCATAATGACTATGAACACCACCGTCTGATAATAAGCCCATAATATGTAGCTTTGACTGATGAGCTTTCACATGTGCTACTGCATCTAAAAAGGCTTGATTCGTAAAGAAATCTCCATCACGAATAGATTTATTTAAGCGTGTTAAGCTTTGATAGACGATACGTCCTGCACCGATATTTAAGTGCCCCACCTCAGAATTCCCCATCTGTCCTTCAGGTAATCCAACGGCTTCTCCTGCAGCTGTTAATGTCGCATGAGGAAATTGATGCCAATATCGATCAAAATTTGGTTTATTCGCCTGTGCTACTGCATTCCCGAATGTTTCATCTCGAAATGCAAAGCCATCTAAAATAATTAATGCTACTGGCTTTTTAGGCATTTGCTGCCGCCTCCAATAATGTTAAATAAGATTCTGGTTGTAAGCTTGCTCCACCAACTAAAGCACCATCAATATGTTCTTTCGATAAAAGCTCCTGAATGTTATCAGGCTTAACACTGCCACCATATTGAATGCGCACAGCATTCGCAGTTTCAGCATTATATAGCTCTTCTACTACTGCTCGAATCGCTCCGCATACTTGATTTGCATCGTCTGCCGTAGCCGTTTTACCAGTACCAATCGCCCAAATCGGTTCATACGCAATGACCATATGCTCAACTTGCTGTGCTTCAAACCCAGCAAGTGCCGCTTTAATTTGACCAGCCACTTTTTGCTCTGTTGTGCCTGCTTCACGTTCTTCTAGTGTTTCGCCACAGCAAATAATAGGTACGATAGTATGTGCAAGTGCTGCTGCTACCTTCTTATTAATCGCTTCATCTGTTTCATTGTAGTATTCGCGACGTTCAGAGTGTCCTAAAATGACATAGTCAACATCCACACTTGCTAGCTGTGCTGGACTAATTTCACCCGTAAAAGCACCTTCATTTTCATAGTGCATAGTTTGTGCACCAATTGCCAGCTCTGACTCACTAGCAACTTGCACAAGTGTAGGTAGGTAAAGAGCTGGTGCGCAAATAACAGCATCTACTTTGTCATTGGAAGGAAGTTTCTCTTGTACAGCATCTACAAACTGAATAGCCTCTTCAAATGTTTTAAACATTTTCCAGTTACCTGCAATAATTGGTTTACGCATCATTTTGCCTCCGATTAGCTTATTTATCGTTTAGTGCTACAATCCCTGGAAGCTCTTTGCCTTCCATTAATTCTAAGGAAGCACCACCACCTGTAGAAATGTGATCCATCTTATCTGCTACTTCAAATTTTTCAACTGCTGCAGCTGAATCACCGCCACCGATTACTGTGTAGCCAGCTGTTGTTGCCATTGCATCAGCAACTGTTTTTGTGCCGTTTGCAAATTTGTCCATTTCAAAGACACCCATTGGTCCATTCCAAATGATTAATTTAGAGTTTTTGATAACTTCTGCATAGTTTGCAGCCGTTTTAGGTCCAATATCTAGACCCATCCAATCAGCTGGAATAGCATCTACATCAACGATTTGTGTTTCAGCATCCTGTGAAAATTCATTTGCCACAACAGCATCGACTGGCATATGTAATTGCACACCTTTTGCTTTTGCCTTCTCAATAAAGGACTTTGCTAGCTCAATTTTATCTTCCTCTAGCAATGATTTACCGATATCGTGGCCTTGTGCCTTAATGAATGTAAAGGATAAACCACCACCGATAATTAAGTGATCTACTTTTTCTAATAGGCTTTCAATAACACCAATTTTATCTTTTACTTTGGCACCACCAATAATGGCTGTAAACGGATGCTCAGGGTTAGACAAGGCCTTACCTAGTACATCTAATTCCTTTTGCATTAAGAATCCAGATACAGAAGGAATATGCTTAGCAATTCCTTCTGTAGAAGCATGAGCTCGGTGGGCTGCACCAAAAGCATCATTAACATAAATATCTGCTAGCTGAGCAAATTGCTGTGCTAATGTAGGATCATTTTTTTCTTCACCAGCATGGAAGCGTACATTTTCAAGCAGTAGAATGTCTCCATCTTGCATGTTTGCAACGGCTTCTTCCACCGCTTGCCCAATGGATTCATCAAGCTTCGTAACAGGCTTGCCCATTAGTTCTGCTAAGCGAATGCCAACAGCCGTTAAACGCATATCCTCTTTCACTTCACCTTTTGGACGACCTAAGTGAGAAGCTAGAATAACTTTAGCACCCTGCTCTACTAAATACTCAATTGTAGGAATAGCTGCACGAATACGCGTCTCATCTGTAATAGCACCGTCTGCCATTGGTACATTAAAATCTACACGTACAAAAACGCGTTGACCCTTAACATCAATATCTTTCATTGTTTTCTTATTTAACATGAAGAAACTCCCTCCAAAGTTTGTTTTAGTCTTACACTTTTGTGTTTTACCCATCTTGGCTCTACACCATGCTTACTAAATTCAATAGTCATTTTGGTACTTTTTCGCGTCACTATCTCGTATAAGTATGATTCTCCAACTTTTGATAATGAACCCTAATACTTGTTTTTATAGTAGCAAAAGTTAACTGTTATGTCTTGCAATCAACATGTATCAATTACGCCTCAGTGTATTTATTTTTTCCGAACTTGTTCCTCTTCAAAATCTGTGACATTCGCTGAGGCTTTTACCTTAATTCAGTCGGTGATTTTACATCAATGAATCAAGAGAGTAATTTGTGTATTCATCTCACCACCTATAGAGGTGGGGTTTTCTGCTGAATCTAGAAAAAAAGGAGTAAGGGTTATCCCTTACTCCCAATACCCTTGTATATTATATCTATTCGATATTATAAAGGCTATACTTTTTGTGCATAAAAAGCAGTAATATGTCACACTTTTTACTCAAAATGTCGAAATATGATACTTATTTATGGTTTAAGCCTTGTTCAGCAATGTATAAAGCTAGGTCCATTAAGCGAGTAGAGTAACCAATTTCGTTATCATACCAAGCTAAAACTTTCACCATTTTGTTTTCTAACACCATTGTTGAAAGGCCATCTACCGTAGAAGAATAATGGTTACCGTTATAATCAATTGATACTAATGGTAGCTCATTGTAATCTAAAATGCCTTTTAATTCATTTTCAGAAGCTTCTTTTAATGCTGCATTAATTGTTTCTTTCGATACATCTGCTTTTAGCTCTACAACTAAGTCAACACATGATACGTTAGGCGTTGGCACACGCATAGAGAAACCATCTAGCTTACCTTTTAATTGTGGTAATACTTTTGATACAGCTATCGCTGCACCTGTTGTTGTTGGAATCATAGACACCGCTCCAGCACGTGCACGACGAGGGTCAGAGTGTGGGAAGTCTAGAATTCGTTGGTCATTTGTATAAGAGTGAATTGTTGTCATCATACCACGTTCAATGCCAAATTTCTCATCAAGCACTTTAGCTACTGGTGCTAGACAGTTAGTTGTACAAGAAGCATTGGAGATCACATCATCAGTTGCTGGGTTATAATCCTCATGGTTTACACCCATAACAAATGTAGGCATTGCGCCTTTTGCTGGTGCCGATAGAATCGCTTTTTTCGCCCCTGCTTCAATATGCTTGCCTACTTCTTCCATTGAACGGAATCGACCAGTACATTCAAGCACTACATCTACGCCTAATTCGCCCCATGGTAATTGGGCAGGATCTTTTTCAGCATATACTTTTACACGTTGACCATTTACTACGAAAGAATCTTCATCTGCATTGACTTCAGCATCATAGATACCGTGTACTGAATCATATTTCAATAAGTGCGCAAGCTGACCAGCATCTGTTAAGTCGTTTACGGCTACTACTTCAAATTCATCATGCTTCATTGCCTCACGAAATACTAAACGTCCAATACGTCCAAATCCATTAATCGCTAATTTTAATGCCATTGTTAATTCCTCCAATAATGTGTGATGTCTGTCTCTATGAATAGAGACATCAAAATTTACTTTATGCTCATTCAAAAAATGCTTTAGCACTTTCTGAGATCGAGTGACATGTTTACAACTTTGCCATCATTCAAGATGCTTATTTTCTATAGAAGATATTTTAGCAGCAATTGCTTTGGCCGCTGCTTCATCTGTTACAAATATGGTTTGCTTAGGTGCTACTTTGAAATAAGAAAGCATTGCATTGACCTTCTGTTTTCCTGCTGCAACTGCAATGACCTGCTCACTGTTTTGTACCTGCTCAAGCTGGATACCAATTGTGCGTATACGATGTACTATTTCTCCGTCTGCATTGAAATAATAGCCGAAAGCCTCACTCACAGCGCCTTTTTCCTCAAGAATTCGTAAATCCTCAGGAGATGAGTTACGACGAATCGCCATTTCCTCTGCAGAGCCAATCCCATGAATGACGCAATCTGCTTGATCATAGAAGGCCATCATTTCTGTTACCATCGGCTCTGTTAGCATCGCTTGATAAGCTTGCTCACTTAAATGCTCTGGTAAAAATAAAGTACGGTATTGTGTTTCCATTTGCATGGCAAATGTTGCAACAAGTGTATTGGCCTGCATTTGCATTTCATGTCCAATCCCCCCGCGTGCAGCTACAAAAGTGATATCCTTTTGTCCGTCTAAAGGATGTAAAAACTGCGCAAGTGAGGCAACAGATTTTCCACCAGTGACAGCTACAACTTGCTCATCAAAAGCAGCCGACATAAATTGCAATGCTGCTTCTTTGCCTAGCATGCTTAGGATTGTATGATCCTCATTGTAATCACCAGGAACTACGACTACACGTTGGATGCCAAAGTGGCTTTCAAGCACTTTGGCAAGCTGGGTTAAACCAGACCATTCATAAACGATAGCTCTTAATTTTTCAATGACTATTTCACCATCATCTGTACATACCATACCCGACTTTTGCGCATCTAATAACCCTTGTTCACGTAAAATATCAGTTTCTTTGCGTATTTCTCTTTCTGTCATTTTCAGTGAATCAGCTAGTGTACGTCGTCCGATTGGTTGCATGAGTTGAACGGCTTGCAATATTCGATATCTTGCTTGCAGAAGCGGATACATTTCAGGAAGTAGCCTTTGCTGTGCCTCTGGAACAGTTAACATATCTATCTACTCCCCTAATTAATAGTGGTGGGTTTGTTTTTGACCCACTTAATTATTTTGTGTCCCACTTATGCTTTTATTATAATATGCATTGTTTTAAAGTGCAAGTAGTTGTATTGTTCTGGATAAAAAAAAGCCTCATAGCTCTAAAAACAGCTACAAGACTTTGTTGAACTTATTTAGTGAAAGATAAAATCGCATTCTTTTTAAAACCTTCTAAAGCTTTTGTTGCTTCAGTTTTATTTGTAAATTCAAAAATACGAACGTCCTTTTTCTCAAATACTGTAATAACCCACATTGTAAAATCTCCCTTCACATCATTCATTTTTGTAATATAACAACCACTAAAATTTGTGATACATTTGCTAAACTGTTTTATAACAACTTCTTACTTGATACCTATTCTACTCCGATTTTTAGGAAAAGAAAGTCTAATGTGAAGGTCTTCACAAACTGTTCAAATTCAAACCGCTTTCATTGAACAATTTGTGAATTGTGAGAATGACAGCTAATAATAAAGTCATTTATACCGTTAATAACTCTTTATACTTTCAGTAGATTAACTGCCTAATCGCTCCATTAACGTGGAATAATCTAAATGACCATACTGAATGACGACACCCTCTTTTTCAACAACCGGAATCATTAGCATATATTTTTCATGTATACGATCATCCTGCTCTATATCAATTATTTCAATATCAAATAGAACATCTTCCTGAACAAGCTTTAATGTCTGTAGCCCTTCTACACATAAAGGACAATTCGCCCTACTAAAAAATTTAATTTTCATAGATAGCACCTCCTCCTTTATTATAAACGATGTGGCAATGAAGAAATGGCTACTATTCTTTGATGATGTTTATTTGAGCTGTCTTAGCATCCTTCTTTGTAATGGTTGTATTTTTGCCAACAATGACGGAAATCACGACAATCATTGCCACGA
>Ga0213822_1000932_pt1 | contig 18467 bp, 17 predicted proteins | sample MC6MC0908MG_FD_179872 | JGI IMG/M metagenome (GOLD analysis project Ga0213822, IMG submission 179872) | Enriched soil aggregate microbial communities from Iowa State University, Ames, United States - MC6-MC0908-MG | ecosystem: Environmental > Terrestrial > Soil > Unclassified | place: USA: Iowa...
CTGACGCTGAAGGCCGCCGCTGAATCCTTGGAGGGCTCATCTTTGCGGCAATTGGGTAAGGACTTTTTTATGGAATTTGTCAGGCTGGCGGGTGAGGCTATCAAAGAGCATATTTTGAAGTTGAATGCCCGAGACAATCAGGGGCATTCAGCGGGGCACGAGGCAGCGGAATGAGGCTTAACGGCAATTACAACAGTTTTCGCTCAGCAGGCTGAGGCCAACCTGGAGGTCGGCCACGAGCTTTAGAAGTGTTGCAGGGTGCGGCATTTAGGAAATGCCGAACATCCCCAGAACTGTTGCCCTGCCTTAGCACCTGATTTCACAGTCCGAACCAGCAGAGCGCTGCCACATTTCGGGCATTGCCGTTCTGCTGTTGGATCGTTGCGACGTTCAAGGTTTTGCACATGCTCGCGGTGGGTGGCCAGGGTAGGCGCACGGCGACTGGTTTTTAGGGCTTGTACCATCTCATCGACATCTTCTTCGCTGAAAACCGGCTGCTGGAACGACTTCATGTAGCGAATGAATTGGCTGCCTTGGGTGACGTTTTCCGGCATTTCGGTTTTGAACGTGCTGCCACCGACAAAGGTGATCACTGAGTGGAGATGTTCGGTGCTAACGCCTAGCGTTGCCTCCAGTGCCTTGAGGTGCTTGTAATTCTGGCGCAGTGGATTCTGGAATTTGAAGGTGCGCTTGTAGAGTTTCTGCGTCCACTGTGCTTGCTTCTCACCGCCGAATATCCAGCCGCTCATGTTTTTTGTTTCCAGCACGAAAATGCCATAGACCGAGATGAAAACGTGGTCGATCTGCGTAGTGCCGTCGGGTGTGTTCAGGGTTACGTTGTGCAGACGGGGATAGGTGTACTCGTCTAGTTGTAGCCGGACGAGGAGGCGCACTAGAAGCTCGCCGAGATAGCCCTTGGCTGCTGGGGTTTTCAGGATGGAAAGGAGGATGATGAGCGGGATGAACCAGCTGAGCGTGGTCCAGTACTGGGAGATGATTTTGGTGAAGTCCATTTCTTAAGCCTTACTACGTCCTTGGGGCGGTGGAGTATACCGAAATTGGCGTGAGGGTTTGATTGGGCTGCGTCGCAAACTGTTGATTTATTTGAGGTTTAAAGGTGCGTCCTTGGAATTTTTAGATTTATGATTTTGCTGGGCCGGGGGAAGTTGAATCTGATTAGCAACGTATTGTTTTATATTATTAATATCGATTTTTATTTTCGGTTGGAATACCAATTGGAATACTGCAGTCCACTTGACCACCCATTTTCATTCAATCTGACCATCACGCTTCGTTACCATGATTGGCGGTGAAGTGCCCTCTGCGCTTAGCCCAAACGTGGTATCCCCCATTAAATTTCAGAAATGGGTTAAGTTTTTCTTCTGTCACTGCTGTGATCCAGCTGCAATGCGGCCATCGCCGCTCTAGGGTTTTTCTGAAAAGTCTGCCCGCAAGCATTTCTCGATGCAGGCCAGTGTGACCATGGCTGTGAAACTGCTGGCCAGTTTGTCGTAGCGCGTACAGAGCCGACGTTTTTGCTTGAGACAGCTGAACAACCGCTCGATAACGTTGCGCCTTTTGTACTGGGGCCGGTCAAACAGTCGCGGTAGGCCGGGCCGGGACTTGCGATGCATTCTGCGCAGAGGAATCTTTGGCTGCATGCCGTAGCGGTCGCAGTATTGACGCAGCAGCTGGCTGTCATAGCCTTTGTCGGCCAGCACATACCGGCAGCGCTTTTGCGGGCGACCTTAGCTGCTTGGCAGGCTGATCTGCTCCAGCAGCGGCATGAAGTAGCGCGAGTCGGCCTCTTCACCGGGGGACAACATGACAGCCAGCGGGAAGCCGTGGCTGTCGCAGGCCAGGTGTATTTGGTGGTCAGTCCGCCTCGACTGCGGCCGAGACAGTGGTGTCGCGGTCCCTGCAGGCCCCCTTTTTTCCAGCCCCGCTGGCCGCTCGGGTGGCTCGGATCGAGGTGGAATCGACCATCCAGGTATCCAGATCGATAAAACGTTCCTGACGCAGGCGAAGATGAAACTGGCGCAGAACTTGCTTAAAATTGCCATTGTCACGCCACTGCCGGAAACGCTGGTAAACTGTTTCCAAGGGCCGAAGGGTTCTGGAAGATCGCGCCATTTGGCCCCGGCGTACAAGATCCACAAGATTCCGTTAAGCATCTGACGATTGTCGCGTCGGGGACGACCCATACGTTGAGGGGGAGAAACAATGGCTTCGATCATCGCCCAACGCTGAGCGGAAATCTCATAGCGGTCGGTCATGACGGTTCTCGCGGCAACTAGAACATCATTTTAGCCATGGCGACTTTTCAGACAAACCATAGTAGCTCCGCTGTCGCCACTCGAGATACGACCTTGTTCGAGGCTATCGGGGTTATCATGTCAGGCCGTGGGTGGCACGAGTGTTGAAGCACTCAAGTGGCCTAGTCATCATCCGCAAGATAACGGCTTAATTCGCCGTACTCGTTCATACGCGATCTGGATAGTGGTAAATCATGAATGCAGTAGAAATTGAGTCCGCCATATCGGACCTGGCCCTAGAGCCCTTTGACGCGGCGGAGTTTCCGTTCACCTTTCTAGCCGCATTTGGCAACAAGGAAACCGCGCTAAAGCGCCTACGCGCTGGTAACAACAACGCCTCAGACGTACCTGGCGGCGTGCTACTGCGCAGTAATATTCATATCGCCACTTGTGAACCTGGCACCGTCGGCGAAACGCTGAAGGCGTTGCGTTTCAGCCCAGCCACCACCAAGACCAAAGCCAAGTTCATCCTCGCCACCGATGGGCAAACGTTGGAGTCTGAAGAACTGATCACGGGTGAAACCGTCACCTGCGACTACCCGGACTTTCCGAACCATTTCGGTTTCCTGCTGCCGCTAGGCGGGATCTCCACCATCAAGGAGATCAAGGACAACCCCATTGACGTGCGCGCCACCAGCCGCCTGAACAAACTGTACGTCGAGTTGCTGAGCGAGAATCCGGACTGGGCCAAGGCCGAACGTCGTCACGACATGAATCACTTTATGGCGCGGCTGATTTTCTGCTTCTTTGCCGAAGACACCGACATCTTTGATGGCGATAGCCTGTTCACACGCACAGTGGAACGCTGGAGCGAGCGCGACGGATCTAACACCAATCAGGTGCTGTCGGAAATTTTTCGTGCCATGAATATCAAGCAGGCAGAGCGCGTCACCGCTCAGCCGCGCCTGCCCAGCTGGGCCAACACCTTCCCTTATGTGAATGGCGGCCTTTTTTCTGGCAGCACCGAAGTGCCGCGCTTTACGCGCATAGCGCGTACATATCTGCTGCACGCTGGCAGCCTGAACTGGCAAAAAATCAACCCAGATATCTTTGGTAGTATGATCCAGGCAGTGGCCGATGATGACGAGCGCGGCGCACTGGGCATGCACTACACCAGTGTGCCCAATATCCTTAAGGTGCTGAATCCACTGTTCTTGGATGACCTGCGTGGACAACTGGATGCGGCGGGTGACAACAGGGCCAAGTTGCTCAATCTCCGCAAGCGCATGGCGCGTATCCGTGTATTCGACCCCGCCTGCGGCTCCGGCAACTTCCTAGTCATCGCCTACAAGCAGATGCGTGAGATTGAGGCGGAGATCAATATTCGTCGAGGCGAGGCCAACAATAAATCGGAAATCCCACTGACCAATTTTCGCGGCATTGAATTACGCGACTTTCCGGCAGAGATTGCCCGCTTGGCGCTGATTATTGCTGAGTTTCAGTGCGACGTGTTGTATCGAGGCCAGCAGGATGCTCTGGCTGAGTTTTTACCGTTGGACTCGCAAAACTGGATTGTTTGCGGCAACGCACTGCGGCTCGACTGGCTAAGTATTTGCCCGCCAACCGGGACCGGAGTGAAAGTAGTGGCCGATGACCTGTTCGGCACTCCACTCAATCAGACCGAAATCGACTTCGCCAACGAAGGTGGTGAGACGTTCATCTGTGGAAATCCCCCCTATCTCGGAAGCAAATGGCAGTCGGAGGAGCAGAAGTCTGACTTGGCGGCGGTGTTCGCAGGCCATGGCACAGGATGGAAGACTCTAGACTATGTGGCAGGCTGGTTCATGAAAGCTGCCGGCTATGGGGCAAAAACATCTGCTGCAACGGCGTTTGTATCTACAAACTCTATCTGCCAAGGCGTTCAGGTGCCCATACTATGGCCACTGGTATTCGCAACAGGTCATCAGATTGCCTTCGCTTACACATCATTCAAGTGGGCAAATCTGGCTAGTCACAATGCTGGGGTCACGGTAGCAATTGTTGGCATCTCAAGGAGCGTAGCGCGGCCAAAATCTCTGTTCACTACTTTGGACAAAAACGAAGTCAGTGCGAAGCAAGTTTCCAACATCAACGCTTACCTTGTGCCAGGCCCAGACATCGTTATTCAGCCGTTGCGCAAATCCTTGGCAGGATGCGCTTATATGGATCTGGGCAACATGCCCAAGGACGGCGGACACCTACTATTTTCAGGGACCGAAGCCGACGAAGCGTTGAGGCGCGAGCCATCCATCGCGAAATATCTCTTCGACTTCGTCGGCTCGCAGGAGTTTGTCAAAGGCATCGTTCGCAAGTGCCTCTGGATCGAGGATGAGCAGGCAGAAGAAGCCCAGCGTTTGCCAATAGTTGCCGAACGCCTTGAAGGTGTACGCGTGATGCGTCTGGCTAGTGATGCTGAGTCCACCCGTGCTTATGCAGATCGCCCACATCGCTTCAAACAAATTCAGGGGCGTGGACTGACATCGTCAATTGTCGTACCCAAAGTTTCGTCGGAGTCTCGGGGATATCTCCCAGTGGGCTTGCTAACGGCCCATTCTGTGGTGTCTGACAATGCTTTTGCATTGTATGACGCTCCGCTCTGGAACATGGCGCTCATTGCCTCTCGCTTGCACCTCGTTTGGGTTGGCACCGTCTGCGGAAAAATGAAAACAGACTTTCGTTATTCGAACACCCTAGGCTGGAACACCTTTCCTGTTCCGTTACTTACCGAACAGAACAAGGCCGATCTGACCCGCTGCGCCGAGGAAATCCTACTGGCTCGCGAAGTCCATTTTCCCGCGACCATTGCCGACTTATACGAGCCAGAATCCATGCCTGACAATCTGCGCCATGCCCACGAGCGCAACGACGAAGTGCTGGAGCGTATCTATATCGGTCGCCGGTTTAGAAACGACACCGAACGACTGGAAAAGCTGTTTGACCTCTACACCAAGATGGCAGCTGACACAGCAAAGGTCGCGCCGAAAAAGCCACGAGGAAAAACGCATGAGCGATAGCGCTGCTAGCCTGCTCCTAGGCCACAGGGGTTGGTTGGCCGATCTCAAAGGCCGCATACAGAACGTCCAGACGACGGTCCCCTCATGGAGGAAGAATTACAGTGACTAACACTACAACCCCAACCAATAACTACACTGTGCCGTCGGTATCCATTACTACAGCGCACACAGGAGCATCTAGCAAGGCCAATGAGCTGGGCATGCGTACCATGCAAGAACGCGCCTATACCAAGCGCGGCGAACAGTACCTGCTGATCAAGTCACCACCCGCATCGGGCAAATCCCGCGCCCTAATGTTTATCGCGCTGGATAAACTTAATAACCAAGGCCTGCAGCAAACAATCGTTGTCGTACCCGAGCGCTCCATTGGCGGTAGCTTTGCCGATGAACCGCTAAGCCAGCAAGGCTTTTACTGGGACTGGAAGGTAGCTCCACAGTGGAACCTGTGCAATTCCCCAGGCATTGATGAGCCGCGCGTGGCTAAATCCAAGGTAGACGCCGTGCGTGCATTCCTTAATAGCGGCGATAAGGTACTGGTCTGCACCCATGCCACCTTCCGCTTTTCCGTGGAAGAGCTGGGAATCGACGCTTTCGACAATCGCCTGATTGCCATCGACGAGTTCCACCACGTTTCCGCCAACCCGGACAATAAACTAGGCAGCCAATTGAGCGCGTTTATCAACCGCGACAAGGTGCATCTGGTTGCCATGACGGGCTCCTATTTCCGCGGTGACAGCGAGGCCGTGCTGGCCCCGGCGGAAGAAAACAAATTCGAGACGGTGACATACACCTATTACGAGCAGCTCAACGGCTATCGCTGGCTCAAGTCTCTGGATATTGGCTACTTCTTTTATACCGGAAGGTACGTCGATGCGGTCGTCAAGGTGCTGGACCCAGCGCTGAAAACCATCGTCCACATTCCGAACGTAAATGCCCGCGAGAGCCTCAAGGACAAGGAGCGCGAGGTTAACGAGATCATGAACGCGCTCGGGGATTGGCAAGGTGTAGACGCGGCCACCGGCTTCCACCTGATCAGAGCCAAGGACGGCCGGATTCTGAAAGTGGCCGACCTAGTGGATGACAGCGACTCGGCCAGACGCTCCAAAGTGCTCGGCGCACTGAAAGATCCGGCGCAAAAAAACAACCGTGACAACGTGGATGTGATCATTGCGTTGGGCATGGCGAAGGAAGGCTTTGACTGGATCTGGTGCGAGCATGCCCTGACCATCGGCTACCGTTCGAGCCTGACCGAAATCGTGCAGATCATTGGCCGTGCCACGCGGGATGCGCAGGGCAAAGAGCGCTCGCGCTTCACCAATCTGATCGCCGAACCTATGGCCGATCAGGCAGCCGTTGCCGAGGCAGTGAATGATATGCTCAAGGCCATTTCCGCCAGCTTGCTGATGGAACAAGTCCTAGCCCCGCGCTATGAGTTCACCCCGAAAGATACCGGTCCGAAGGAAGGCTTCAACTACGGGCCGGAGGGATATAAACCAGGTAGCACCAACCTGGGCGTGAATGAAATGACAGGCCAATTTCATGTCGAGATCAACGGGCTGACCACTCCACAAAGCAAAGAAGCCACGCGCATCTGCAAAGAAGACTTGAACGAAGTGGTAACCAGCTTCCTTCAAGATAAAACAGTGCTGGAGCGCGGTCTGTTCGACAAGGAAAACACGCTGCCGGAAGAGTTGACCCAGCTGCGCATGGGCAAGATCGTACGCGAGCGTTACCCAGACTTGAACGACGTAGACCAGGAAGCCATCCGCCAACACGCCATCGCGGCAATGAACATTTCTCAGCAGGCCAAGCTGACTCTGGGGCAGGCTGATGCAGACGGTAGCAACAACATTCAAGGAAGTACCGCGCTGCTGGAAGGTGTGCGCAAATTCGTTAATGTGCGCGAGCTGGACATTGACCTGATTGACCGCATCAACCCCTTCGAGGCCGCCTATGCGGTACTGGCGAAGGCGATGGATGAGAAATCTTTACGCCAAGTGCAGGCCAGCATTGCGGCCAAGAAAGTGAGTATCCCTGAAGACGAAGCGCGTGAGCTAGCTAGGCGCGCCCTGCAGTTTAAGAACGAGCGTGGTCGGCTGCCCGACATCAACTCAGCCGATGCTTGGGAAAAACGCATGGCCGAAGGAGTAGCTGCGTTGGCACGCTACCGCGCCCAGGCCAAAGCGGCGCAGGGGGAATCCGCCAATGGCTGACATGAACGATGATGATCTGTTGGATGCGCTGGGGGTAGATATCCCCACGCTCAAAACAGCCACTCGAACTCCTCGCGAAGAGCGCCTCATCTCTGCCTTCGAGGACATTCAGCGTTTCTATCAAACCCACGGCTACGCCCCACGGCATGGCGAAGACCGCGACATCTTCGAGCGTTTGTATGCCGTGCGCCTGGATCAGTTACGCAAGCTGCCGGAGGCACAAACCCTACTGGCCGGGTTGGATAGTCACGGCCTACTGTCAGGTACTGCAGTCGCTACAGTAAATGTGGATGACTTAGATGAGGACGCCTTGCTCGCCGAGTTGGGCATCAGCAGTGAGTCCGCTGACCCCGACGACATCACCGTGCTGCGGCATGTGCGTTCCAGTGCGGCCATAAAGGCAGCGGAAGAAATTGCCGCCAGGAACCCCTGTAAAGACTTCGAGAGCTTCAAACCACTTTTTGATGAGGTTGAAGCCGGCATCAAACACAGCCAGTGGATAACCAAGCCGTTTGGCAAAAACGCCAGCATCGAGGTAGGGGACTTCTTCATCCTGAGCGGGCTCATTGCCTACGTCGCCGAGGTAGGCGACACATACAAGACGCCGAATGCAGAGACAAATGGGCGTTTGCGCGTCATCTACTCCAATGAGACGGAAAGCGATCTGTTGCTACGATCTCTACAGCGGGCGCTTTACAAGGACAGTGAGGGGCGCGCTGGATCTCGACTTATCAAGGTAGATTCCGGACCACTGTTCAGCGACATTGCGGAGCCGGACGACATAGAAAGCGGCACTATCTATGTACTGCGCAGTCAATCCAACCACCCCTTCGTGGCCGAGCACCGCGAGCTGATCCACAAGATCGGCGTAACCGGCGGTCGAGTGGAAACCCGCATAGCAGGCGCAAACAAAGACGCCACTTACCTGCTGGCTGATGTGGAGGTGGTCGCTACTTATAAGCTGCACAACCTGAACCGCACTAGGCTAGAAAACATCTTCCACCGTCTGTTCGGTGGGGCTCAGCTCGACTTGACCATCGAAGATCGCTTCGGCCATCCGGTCAAGCCAAAGGAGTGGTTTTTAGTACCACTCCATGTAATTGACGAAGCGGTCGAGCGCATTCGGGATGGATCGGTCACTGATGTGGTCTATGATCCCCACTCGGCTCGCCTCGTCAGCTAAAGAGATTGGTGAGGTATCGCGATGACTAGATCGATGCCGTGCGCAAACGCGCGATATTGATCTCGTCCGATCCCGAAACTCCTCTGGATGTCCGCTAACTGCAGTGGTGGTGGTGCCGATGTCGGTATGGTATGCACGATATCTACAGGTCTCGGCTTTCGCGCCTCCACTCGTCCTTGACGTTTTCTCGTTCCTGGGATTTTGCCTGCGACTACACGGCCCGACGTCCCGACGGACTGGCAGGACAGCAAAAGTGTTATCCACTAGATGTCTAAATAGTGGCATCGAATCGTTTTTTCACGAATGATGGCGGTTATGAAGGCGATTCTGCGTGTCGGTGGCAGAAAGTCCAGCTCGTAAATAAGGGATGGTCCGCAAGCAAGGAGGCTCAGATGTGGGCTGATGTCGATACAAAAAACGATTTTCTGAATTACTCAGAAGTGGCGGATCTGGTTGTGGACGTCATCCGTGATCCGTCCATGCGTCCGGTTACCGTAGGCGTGTTCGGTTCCTGGGGTACTGGGAAGTCCACGCTGCTCAATTTGATCGAGCATGGACTGAACCCTCCTCAGGGAGCATCTGAATTCGTCGTCGTTCGTTTTGACGCCTGGTTATATCAGGGCTTCGATGACTCTCGCGCCGCGCTGATGGAGGTTATCGCCTCCACTCTTATCGACGCTGCCGAAAAAACCAGCTTTCTACCTGAGGCGAAGAAGCTCTTTGCGCGGGCCAACAAAATGCGAATGCTTGGTCTCATGGTCGAAGGCGGAGCGCTTGCTTTTGGTATGCCTGCTTTCGGTTTTGGGGCGAAAGGGGTGGAAGCGCTGGGGAAGCTCTTTTCCGGTGAAGCGGATCATGATTCTTTAGGAACTCTCAAAGATGAAGGTGGTAAGGCGAAGGACAGCTTTACCGGGCTGCTTGGCCCAGAAAAGCTGCAAACTCCCCCCAAACAGATCGAGGCGTTCCGGAAGGAGTTTTCAGAGGTCCTCATCGGTCTCGAAAAAACGTTGGTTGTTTTTGTCGACAACCTAGATCGCTGCTTGCCCAAGCAGACGATCCATACCTTGGAAGCTCTGCGTCTATTCCTCTTCATGAACCATACGGCTTTTGTCGTGGCGGCAGATGAGGAAATGGTTCGCCATTCGGTCAGTGAGCATTTCAAAGATCCTGGTGATCGTCATATCACTGATTACTTAGACAAACTTATTCAAGTGCCTGTTCGTGTGCCAAGGTTGGGCGTTCAGGAAGTTCGAGCGTACCTATTCATGCTGTTTGCCTCGGCCGGTAACAAGGTCCCCGGCGAGCGCATCGAGGCTTTGAGAGTCGGACTCGAAGATAACTTGCGCAAGGCATGGAGAGATGAGCCCATCAGCACAGAGAGGGCCTTGGAGCTGCTGGGCTCTAATGTGCCAGTGGACGTTGCCGAAGCTTTGCCGATTGCTGATCGAATTGCGCCAATGCTCGCAAGCTCCAGCTCTGTGTTGGGTAACCCCAGGATCGTGAAGCGTATGCTCAACGTCGTTCGAATGAGGGTACGGGTAGCGGCATTGCGTGAAATGCCTGTAGACGAGGCTCTAATCGCCAAGGTAGCTCTTTTTGAACGTTGTATGGAGGAGAAAGCGGTTGCCCATCTTTACTCGATGATCAATGGTGCTGCCGGTGGTAAACCTGAAATACTAGCCGAACTGGAAGGCCTGCTGGAGGATCCCGAGAAGTTTGCGGGGGCTTGTCCGGATTTATGGACCAAAGTAGATCTTGTACGAGATTGGATCAGGCTTGAACCGCAGCTTTCGACTGTAGACCTTCGTCCGGTCGTTTATCTGAGCAGGGAAACCACCCCCTTACGGGTGTTGCGCGCAGGTCTTTCTGCTGATGCAGCCGAAGCGCTTGCTGTGCTCAAACGCACGTCTAACACCTCGTCACCTTCTGCCAAAGCTGTTCTACAGACGATCTCCGGCGGTGAGCAGGCGGCCGTCATGACCCAGCTGATTGAATCGATGCGTGCGCATTCTGAGTGGACAAGCAAGCCTGTTGGTTTCGACGGCGCGCAGTTGCTTGCCGAAAAATCGCCAGAAGCCGGTGCACTGCTTTCGGACTTCATTCATACCGTTATGCCGGACAAAATTCGGCCTTGGCTCAGCAGCAAGCTTAAGGGCGCGAACTGGTACAAGGAGCGTGAGAAGAAATAATGGGAACCTCTACGTCAAGCAAAGGGCCTGGGGGCACTTCTCCATTTGTGCCTGGGTGGGTGGAAATCGACGGGCAGCAAGTACCCGAGGCTCCTCCACAGCGATTTAAAGACTTCCGCACAAATTTGGGGAGATTCGTCTCCACAGGAGACGGCGATTACCTTCGCTCTGCGATAAGCAGTTATGCGGGCGGTGCGACCGGTGGCAGTGCCATTGGACCTGCCCGGTTTGGCTCCATGGCCGGAGCTGGTGGAGCCTTATTTGGTGCGATGGCCACACTGAGGGAAGGGCAATCTCCGCCGGGGTTGGATCTCGCTGCGTTGAATGGGCAGGACACGGACATTGCTATCGACATGCTCGTGCAGGTGCTTGCCACCGAAGACGGCGATTCTGATCGCGTTCGGGTTGCGATGAACGAGGCGCTCTCTGAATGCCTAGAGGGTTACCAAGAGTTTGATTTCGCGAACATCACTGACGAAATGCTTGTACAGATGATGCTGGTGTACGTCACCAGATGCGTGTTTGGGCAAGTAGTGCTCGACTCGAACGATGCGTTCGCAAAAGCTGAGTCACCTCGCCAAGTCGAGCAGGCCGAAAAGGAACTGTACTCTCTCGTTGAATCGGTGACCGACAAGCACATGCGTCCCTTGTTGGGTGGCAGCCTGAAAGCGCTTTCCAGTACTCAAATTGAAAAGATTCAGATGGCCGCCATCCGCGAAGTGTGGAGTGAATGGGAGGCGTACCAAGAGTGACAGACCTCATTTTCCATCACGAAGCTGATCAGCTTCACTCGCAAACGGCTAGTGGAATTCCGGTACTGATGTACGGCAGTCGCCCGCCGGCGCGGGGCACTTGCTCTATCGGGGGGCCAGTTCGTGCCGCAGTAAGGCGTTTGGGTGCTCCGGTCAGTAGAACCGGGTTCGATTTGTTGACGATAGCCATGGCTGTAACGGCCGCAGATACTTTTGTGGATAAAGCAGAAGCTGATGATGGTTGGGCTCGGGACCTTCGATTATTCATCCCCATCGCTGATCCGCAACTTTGGCAGCCCGCGATACCGCTTTTACAGAAGGCTCTGCATTTCTTAAGCGGCGATCTTTGGGAAATTATTCTATTGCCTGATGGACCCAGGCAGCTCACATCTCAGAACCGTGGTCGCATCACCGTTATGGCTGGCCACGATTGTGTCAGTTTGTTCTCAGGGGGTATGGATAGCGGCATTGGAGCGTTGAACTTATTAGCAGATGGCAGACGTCCATTGCTGATAAGTCATGCGTATCGAGGTGACTCGGAAAAGCAAATCATGGTTCGGGGGCATCTACCGGTGGAGGTCTCAAGATTCGCTGCGGTGGCAAATCCAGTGTCCTTAACTGGGAAGAAAACCGATGTGCAGATGCGCACTCGAAGTTTCAATTTCCTCGCCTACGGAGCACTGGTTGGAGCCACACTAGCGCAGCTACGAGTCACTGGCACACCAGTAGAGCTTTTCGTTCCCGAGAACGGGCTCATTGCGCTGAACCCTCCAATGACTGCTCGCAGAATCGGCGCCTTAAGTACCAGGACGACGCATCCATATTTTCTGGGTTTATTCCAAAAAATCCTGGATACGGTCGGCCTACCTGTACGAGTCGAGAATCCATATGCGCTTCAAACGAAGGGAGAGATGCTTTCAGGGTGCTTAGATCAAGCGAACTTACGTATATTGGCATCAGAAACAGTATCGTGTGGTAAGTGGAAGCGGACACACCAGCAGTGTGGTAAGTGCGTCCCATGTATCATTCGACGCGCCTCATTCCATGCTGCCGGAATGACGGATGGCACCACATACCATACCAAAGGAGCGGATCTGACCTCAGTAGTGCGGGACGCGAATGCCAGAGATGACCTGATGGCCATGATTCTGGCAGCCCGAAGATTGCCCGCAGAGGATGTCGCGAAATGGGTGCGTCAGTCCGGTCCGCTTCCACTTCACCGCCAGTCGCGTGATCATTTAATAGGTGTAGCCAGCAGAGGCATGGGCGAGGTTAGAAACTATCTATATTCTCTCGGTCTGCTCTGATGGCGCTGTCATGTCTCAGAACTAGATCAAAAATCTCAGCCTTTCCCTAATCGTTTCCACACCAGTCGGGCGGTCAGTCGATAGTAATACCGGGTCGCCTCGCTGTGGTCTTTTAGGTAACGGGTGAGAAACCAGCACACGTGCTTCATCTGCCAGGTCCAAGGACTATTTCGCTGCCATCGTTGTTGAATGGCCGCCTGCATGATTCGAGCTTGCCGTAGGTGCCGTTGCTGTGTTGCCTTCGAGCCGGTGAGGACACCGCTCAGGAAGAGCGTCATATCGAAGGTCTTACTCATGCTCTGGCCCCAATGTAGTCTGAAACTACATCAATCCGGTTATGTCCGAGCTCAAAGCTGATCTGCTGGCGCGCCTGTTGGTCAAGGCCGCGGTCAATGCGATAGCAGTGACCACCATTGACTGGTGCAGCGTGGCCCGTGAGTTGCTCATAACGCTCGCAGGCGTAAGCCGCACGCAGTTCATGGAACCCCTTCAGCCCGTGTCCGCGAAGCGTTTCGCGGGCGGGGAGCACAGTCTTTTGCAGGAAGGCGGCGTAGCTTTCGCCGCAGGCCAGCAGGTTGCGGCTACGGCGCGGCGACACATCACGCGCTAATTGGAGTGCCGCGTTAGCTTGTTCAGTGGCGATGATCCACCGAGGCGCGGATGCCCCTGAGCGGCCACCTTTGGTACCGTCCTGAATATTGATGCGGCCTAGATGCGCTGCTTCGTGTTGCAGGCGCGGCAGATCTGCCAGGATCGCTTCACGCAGACGCATACCCGTTGCGCGGGCCAGCATGACAATGGCCGCTACTCGCTCGTGGTGCTGTTCAGCAAGCGTATGAAGCAATCGCTGTACTTGTAGATGGTCTTGGCCATCTGGTACTCGAGTGCGTACGTTCGAGCGCTGCTTTCCTAGCGCCTGGCTCGGGCTGATGATTCTCACATCCTGGTTACCGCGCAGTGCGGCGAGGGTTCGGTTAGCGCTGCTCAGGCGATTTTGCGCGGTGGCGATGCAAAGATTGCCTTGATGGATCTGCTGGCGAAGATAAGCGGCGTAGTCATTTAGCGTCTGCCGAACGATCGGACGCGCATCATTGTAGCCAGGCCTTTCTTCTGACCGGCACCAGCGTACGAAGGCTTGCCAGCGGTCGCTATGCGTTTTGACCGTGCCGAAGTGGCCGCCGGCAAACAGATCTTCCAGAGCCTTCCGACCGGCGTAGCTCAGTTGTCGGCCATAACCAAAGTTTCGACCGTCACGCCGTCCGACCAGCGCCATTGTCATTACCTTGAGTGTTGGTTTGCAGGTGCAGCAGTAGGGCTTTCCAGTAGGTGCTGATGCTGTCCAACTGTCCCCAGTTTGCTGGGCGGATGTGAAGGGCGTTTTCGCTGTGTTGCAGTTGAGCCCCTGCTTCTTGCAACTGCCCGATGAGCCGAGCGAGGTCGATTGACTCAGATGTTGGAGTGGCGACAACGGCGACACTGGCGACAACTCCCGCCGCATCTGGCTTGGCACGTGGCGACAAAGTAGTGGCAGTGGCGGCGACACACCGTAACTCGGTCGGCGAGCGATGCTGCGCCCGATAGCGGCGCACGGCGTCATTGAGGCGGAACATGGCGGACCTCGAATATGTCTCCGGCATTGTTCAACCAGTTATGGGTAACCAGCTGCAGCAGTAACTCGAAGGTGTGCCGCGTGCTTTTACGGGCAAAGCGAGGGCCGTTGCGCGTGATATCGCGGAGGCGAAACGGTGGCCAGTTCTTCTTTATCAACCAGCGCAGCAGGCAATCGGCCTCTGCGCGAAGCTTATTCAGCGGTTCCGTTCAGTCAGCCGTTGGTTCTCGGCAAGGTAGTAGTCCATCAGCGTAGAGGCGCGTTCAATATGCACGTCTTCCAAGGCACTACACTCCTCAACCACCGCAATTACTCCAGCCATTCTTAGAACGTTCGCGGCGGCCTTTCCCGCAGCAGCTTGCACGTTGACCAGCTCGCCGAATTCCCCAGACTCGCATTCAATGGTGTCGTGAATTGCAATCCATGCTTCACGGGCGCGGGGGCTTAACTCTAGGGTTACCGGGTTGAGGCCGCCGTCTTTATGGCGTGACCAAGGCTTCTGCATCAGCGTGGCAATGCGCTGCTGGTACAGATGCACCTTTGGATCTCGGGTCAGGTCGATGGCTTTGTACAACCGTTGTCTAACCAGACGCTCGGGCCAACTGATCAGACAGCGCCCCAGGATGCCCTGGTCTTTGATATCTGCGTCCTGCAGCAAGCGGTCGGCCAGGCGGGGTTGCAGCATCAAGTGCATGCTGAGGCGGCGGTCGTAGGCACGCAGACTTTCCCCAGCCATCGCGCGCGACCGATCAATCGGGCTACCGTCCCACAGCGTCGACAGGTGAGTGATGGCCTTGATCATGTTGTCTTTGCACATGGTGCTGCCGCCCAAAAACTGCCCGCCTTCATCGCTGAACAGCCCCATGCTGGGCAAACCGTGGCACAGGCTTTTGACCAGGCCTTCAATGGTCGGCTCAGCACTGAGGAGTCTCGGTTGAACCGGTTTAGGTTGTGCGTCCAGCGCTAGCTGTGCTGACTTTTTCGAAGTTGGCGACCTCGCGGTGAGGCTCATTGCAGCTCGGTGCGCCTTGAGCTGTTCGCCATAGGCGATCCACTGCTGTCTTTCCCAGTCGCGTACGGCCTGCAGCGCAATATGGTCCACCGCGCTTTTGCGATCACCCGAGCAAGCCACCGTCAGCAAGTACAGCGACAACGGATAGATTCGGCCGTCGAGGTGAACATTGGCGTGCGCCTGGCTCGCTAGCGCTGCTGTGGCCAGAACGGATTGCGCGGCCATGGCGCAGGGAACGCCGATTACATCGGCCATGCGTTCGACGGCAGGCGCCAATAGGTCGCCCAGCGCCTCGACCGGGTAGGGCAGGGGCATAATCTGCTGTTCCAACAAGGGGCGTGGTGGCCCTTGTACTTCGCGCAGTTGCATAGCTTTCCTCCAAAAATTACCGACCTCTCCCTCACGTCATCCCGCCAAGAATGCTGAGTGTTATCAGGGATCAAGGCCCCTGCGACCTGTGAGGGTGTCCACTGACGTGGGACTGGCGGCTCCTTACTCCAGGAGCAAGGGCATCTCATGATCTGGCCTCCTGAGCACCGATAGCGGTGGGCGGGTGGAGGCTGCACTGGGTGACGAGACCAGCGCCGCGAGATCCTGAGCCAGGTGCAAGCAGCACTGCGATGACCGGGTCATGCCTGACTGTCAGTCAGGTGCAGTCCATTCCCTGGTCTGCGGCACCATCATCTACAGCGCTGTTGATGCTTACATCGGCGTTTGTCACGCCGATTGTCATGAGGGGAATTGCCGCAAAGCCATGTGCGATGAGGGTTGCAGCAGTGGTAGGAGCGCCCGTCTCTTTTCTGGAAAAAGAGACGGGCGAACGGTTGGCGCAAAACGTTGGCCGAGCAGGTTCGTTGCTGCATGGCTAAAGGGTTAGCGGGCAGCCGCACTAGGCGGATTGTTTAGAGGGCGTCCATCATTCTGGCGAATGACCGTGCAAGCCACCGGGCACGAATCGCACTTTGGGATGAGCCACCGGGTTAGCGGCATGACCTTGAAGGCTCCGGTCATCTGGGGTGCTGCCTAAGGCAGCGCTTTGAACCTTCGTTCTATCGGTCACCGCGGCACGGGTCAATTGGTGAAGGGCACATGGAAATGCGCCAGATTCCACCTCTGGCGTGCTTTGGAAGTCGGTGGGTGTCAGTGGCAAAGTAGCCGTTTGTCGCTTTTCTAGTGTAAGCCCATGAGCATGGGGATGCGAAGCCTCCCCATGCTCATGGGCTTAGCCGGAGAAGCCAAAATCGAGGCGAGTTGGCGACTGTCGCCATCCGCTCAGACGGCAAGGATGTAGATGGCACGCGGTCTGTCGCCAGTGTCGCCGTTGTCGCCGTCCTATCGGATAGGTACTACGTTCCGATCCCTGAGCACGTTCATCGCGCTGGCCGAGAGATTGCCCGCTGACGCCTTCAGAATGTACTCGCTCCACCAAGCCATCATCGGCCGCCGTCGCTCGATGTAGTCGGCTCGGTTGTAGGCACTGCGTACCTCATCCTTGTCTACGTGCGCCAACGCCACTTCGATGAGCTCCGGGTCCCACCCATGTTCATTCAAGATGGTGCTAGCCATCGAACGCATGCCGTGGCTGACCAAGCGGTCCTGGAAGCCCATGCGTTTCAACGCCATGTTGGCGGTCTGGCTATTGGCATGAGTACGAGGGTTTCGGTCTGCCGGGACGACGTATTCCCGATGGCCACTGTGGGACTTCAGTATCTCCAGCAATGACATGGCTTGATCGCTTAACGGGATGCTGTGCGGGCGGCGCTTCTTCATCCGTTCCGGCGGAATGGTCCAGACACGCCTTTCAAAATCGATGTCTGCCCAACGAGTAGTCGCCGCCTCGGCTGGGCGAGTCATGGTGTGCAACTGCCATTCGATCAGGCAGCGGGTGGTGCGTTTGATGCTGGCGTTCGCAATTTCCAGCATGAGCTCAGGAAGCTCCTCGGGTGGAAGTGCCGCCATGTTTTCTTTCTTCGGTTTCTTGAACACCGCCCGAATCCCGCTGAGCGGGTTCGCGAAAATCATTCCCGAATTGACCCCGTAGGTCATGATCTCGTTGAGGCGCTGGCTAAGCCGCTTCACCGTTTCCAAGCTGCCTTTGGCTTCGATAGGGCGAAGGATCTTTATCACCATCGGTGCGCTGACTTCCGAGATCGGAGTCGATTTCATGCTTGGGAAAACGTGCAGGGTGAGTGAGCGCCAGATGTCCTCAGCATAGGCCGGCGTGACCGAGTCCTTTTTCAACTCGAACCAGGCGCTAGCTACTTTCTCGAACGTATGTTCTGTCTCGGCTAGTTTGGCCTGCGCGAGATCATTACGCTGAGCTTTTGGGGTCGATCCCCTGGGCAAATACTTCCCTAGCTTCAACCGCTTTTCGCCAAGCTTGCGCCAGAGAGACCTCGGGATAGGAGCCGAGCGCCATGTTGATTCGATTCTTGGTGACCGGATGCCTGTAGTTGAAATTCCACTGCATCGAGCGGTTGACCCGGACTCGGAGCTGGAGCCCGTCGCCATCCGTGAGGACGTAGTCCTTGTCTTTGGGCTTGACCGCCTTGAGCTGGCGGTCGGAGAGACGAGCTGTTTGAGCGCACATGGGATGAGCTCCATGACACCTTTTGGTATTCCCAAGATTAGCCCCGAGTAGGCGGGAATACCATCGGGAATACCGGGGTGGCTGGAACTCAAAAAACCGTTGTGGCCCTCAAAAGAGCGGTAAGCCCTTGATTTTACTGACTTCCAGGCACAAAAAAAGACGTCCGTGGACGTCTTTGTTTGATCATTTGGTGGAGCCGGGGGGATTTGAACCCCCGTCCGCCAGTACTCCGCTGTCGGTACTACATGCTTAGCCGTGTCTACTGATTTAATCCGCAGCCGCCCGACGGGCAGGGTGCTTTGGA
>Ga0213822_1000936_pt1 | contig 18435 bp, 18 predicted proteins | sample MC6MC0908MG_FD_179872 | JGI IMG/M metagenome (GOLD analysis project Ga0213822, IMG submission 179872) | Enriched soil aggregate microbial communities from Iowa State University, Ames, United States - MC6-MC0908-MG | ecosystem: Environmental > Terrestrial > Soil > Unclassified | place: USA: Iowa...
GAACCATTAACCACAAATTAAAGAGGCTCAAACTCGTCCCAAAAACCAATCCCAGAAAGATAGATTTGTACGACGTGAACCCCCAGCCGAGCACATAAATAGATAATAATAAAAACATCCATCTTCGCTGTCTAGAGAATATTAATTGAAGTTCCGGCATGGTTGGTTAATCTCCTGAAAAGAAATGACGGATCGAAATAAACATGGTATAAATACCTGTTAGCCCAACGAGCAATCCGATTATAAATAAAATTGGTTCTGTACCCAATTATAATCCAACCATCTTCCTGAAAAAATACCGATAAGAGTGGCTCCCACTATCTGTGAGAGGATTGCGGACATTAGGGACAAAATCCTTAAATGAATTGCGGTCTTTTTTGCATCCAATTCTCTCCTTAATTAATATAAGAGAATCTGCAACGGACTTGAGGCATTTGGGAAATGGATAGAGACTTTTCAAACTGAAAAATTCTATCTGAAATCAATGAAAACCCTATCATTCACACCCTTTGTTAGCATACAATAGGCACCATGCAATGTCAATGAGTTTACGTGAATTAATCCACATACAATTCCCCGAAATTTCTTCCATTTATTAAAATCAGTTTACACTATCATTGTATTGTAAATATTGAACAATTTGGGTCCATTTTGTGTCTATTTTGTGAACATTTTTGCAAAAATGAAAATGCCTTAGTGGTTCGGGGCCGTGAAAGCCCCACACCCTATTCAACCCTTTTTTCAATCACAATCATCCTTTCAATAAAATCCTCCTTTCCTGCCTTTTTCGCAAAAATTTTCACGAGATAGGTTCCTTCAGCCGGGAGCTGCTCAGCGGGCAAGTTCTGGCGGATTAACCCCTTTTTCACCTTTGTCAGTGTATCTAAAAAGCCGACAAAACGGTAATCCTCCGGGTTAAACAAGGCAATCCCAAATTCCTCTGCGCCGCCAGGCAAATAGACCTCATACCGATACTCGCCCGGTCGATCCCCTGCTGCAAACTCAAAGCCCATCACCCTCGGGTACCCCGGCTCCTCAAGCACATACAAATACGGAATCTGAATCGTCTTCGCTCCAGCCTGCAAACTTAAGAAGCCGTCGTGAATCTTTTCCTTAAACACCTCCGGGTCCACCATTAACTCCACCGTGATTTCCTTTGATTGCTTCGGCTCCAGGGAAAACGATAACGGGAACCGCCATGTGAGTCCCTCCGTCTTTTTCGGAATCGCAAACGAATATCGCTGCACTTTTTCACTCGTATTTTCAACATGCAAATTGGCTTTATGACTGCCGCTCTCACCGGTAAACTTCCCAAACCGAATGCTGCTCGGTGACACAAGCGATGCCGCCTTAATCGCTTCATTCACTTGAATTCGCCCGGCGCCCTGCTCATAGGTGCGGTAATAGGGGGATTCGGGCGCGTCTGCGCTGGTTTTGGCCACCGATACTCCGCTATTGCCCTCGTTCCGTTTCCCCTGCGGTTTTGCCATCCCTCCGCCGGCCTCACCTCTCGTCAGCGGCTTCGCCGTATTCATCAACGCCGCCTTAATTTGCTCCGGCGTCCACTCCGGATGCGCCTGCTTGATCAACGCACACGCCCCTGCCACATGCGGCGCCGCCATGCTCGTCCCCTGCAGGCTTAAGTAGCCGCCCGGAATCGTCGAATTAATGGCCACCCCGGGCGCCACAATGTCCGGTTTGATTTCCCATGTCTCCGTCACCGGCCCCCGGGAACTGAAATCTGCAAGCCGGTCCCGTTCCTCACTCACTAAGATCCTCGCTGTCACACTTCGTTTTTTTAATTCTTTTTGCAAAATAACTCCGTCACCCTTCGCGAGTGAGCCGACAGGGAGGGTCAGCTGAGTATCGAGGTTCCCCATGAAGCCGCCGCTCATATTATTGTAAATCAACACCGCTTTGGCCCCCGCTTCAAGGGCATTGGCTGCTTTTTCCGAGAACGTCAATGTTCCTCGCTTAATTAGGGCAATCTTCCCCTGAACATGTTTGACCTCATTTTTCCTCCCTAAACCCGCATCCACCACTTCTAAGGTGCGGTCGATCGTCCATTGACCAGAGCCTTCCATCGGCTGCAGGCGGATTTTCTCCTGCATTCCTTCTATTACTAATGAAGGAATTTCCATCGTCGGGGTAGACGCCCCGACCGAAATAGCTTTCGAGGCCGTCCCTGGCGAGCCAACCGTCCAGACATTTGGTCCGGAATTACCGGAGGCCGCCACTGCGACAATTCCTTTATCGACGGCACGGTTGAGGGCGAGGCTGATCGGCAGGTCCGGTCCATTGATATCGTTGCCAAGCGACAGATTCACAATATCAACCTTATCTTTGATCGCCTGGTCAATCGCAGCGATCACCTGCTCCGTTGTCCCGCCGCCACCGGGTCCGAGGGCGCGGTAGGCGACAATTTTTGCCTCTGGGGCAACGCCTTTAATTTTTCCATTGGCAGCAATGATTCCAGCGACATGGGTGCCATGAATGGTCGCTTTTCCTTGGGCAAGGGTTTCCATCGGATCGCGATCGTTATCGACCAAATCATGGCCGCCGGCATAATTCCGCCTTAGATCTGGATGGGTATAATCAACACCGGTATCGATGACCCCGACCGTCACTCCTTTTCCGGTAAGCCGTTCATTTTTTTGATCAAAAAAACTGCGGACCGCATCGCCTCCAATTATCCTGACACTTTCCTCGGTTTCCGCCTTATACTGGTTGACCGGCGAGACATTTAAGATTTGTTTTTGTTTGGCAAGCTGTGCAATTGACTCCGGGCTCCCTTGGATCGAAAAGCCATCAATTGCCTCTTCGAAAACACGGCGCAGCTTCACATCTTTATACGGCCGGATAAGCTGGTTAATTTCCTGTTCAGATTGTGGGTTTTCCAGGACGACAATGGCAACAGTATCCTGAGTGGGTTTTGGAATAGGCGGGTGGATCAGTATTTTTGGAGTTTGAATGGAGAAAAGGATAGCGAGCAGCAGTTTCATGTGATGAATTCCCCTTTTTTCCATATCGTTTTCTTATAAAGGGGAAAGTATGCAATCGGACGGGATAAAGTACTCGATGGTTCGTTTTCCACCGGTCGATGGGAGGTCAAGTGAATGAAGAAAATTTTTCGCCACACCTCTTTTCTTAATAAACAGAAATTCCTGGAACTGTTTTAAAGTCATTGGTGCGTTGAATGGAAGGCCATATTGGTTTTGTATGGACACAAAAAGCCGAGCATTTACGCTCGACTTTTTTCAAAAACTTATTTTGTTCCAAACAACCGGTCTCCGGCATCGCCAAGACCTGGCACGATGTAGCCATGGTCGTTCAATTTTTCGTCCAACGCAGCGATGTAAATATCAACGTCCGGATGCTCTGCCTTTACCGCCTCAACGCCTTCTGGTGCGGCAATCAAGCACATAAACTTGATATGTTTCGCGCCGCGCTTTTTCAATGCATGAATCGCATCAATCGCAGAACCGCCTGTTGCCAGCATTGGGTCAACGACGATGAAATCACGCTCTTCCACATCACTTGGAAGCTTCACATAGTATTCCACCGGCTTTAATGTTTCCGGGTCACGGTATAATCCGACATGGCCTACCTTCGCCGCCGGAATTAATTTCAGCATACCATCGACCATGCCAATTCCTGCCCGTAAAATCGGCACCAATCCTAATTTTTTCCCTGACAGCACCTTTGATTTTGTTTTGCATACAGGTGTTTCAATCTCGATATCTTCAAGCGACATATCCCTTGTGATTTCAAACGCCATCAATGTTGCCACTTCGTCGACGAGCTCGCGGAACTCCTTTGTTCCCGTATTGATATCGCGTATGTACGTAAGCTTGTGTTGGATCAGCGGATGGTCGAAGACGTATACCTTTGCCACAATAATCGCCCCTTTTATAAAATTAATCATGCATCCGTCTCATTTTACAGAAAAAAAAGCCGATGAGCAACTCGCATACCCTGCTAAAGGGTAAAAAAACTTGCCGACAAAAGCCGGCAAGTTTCATTTAAGCAGCCTGATTACTTAAGACTGGCTCCTTTTTATCGACCACGACCGTCAAAACAGCACCTGCCATAATGAACACAGCAAAAATGATATAGCGTTTCCTCTTTTTGGAGACAATTCGGCTTCAATAATATATGCAGCCACATCCCAAAGCGGGTTGTTCATGCCGGAAAATTCCTAGTCAATCAGGAACATACCCGCTTTCCACAGAAAGGCTACTTATTTTTGCTAACGATTTTTGGGAAATTTCAGGATTCTGTGTCAATGCGTCTAACAATTGAAATCGATCCATAATTGACCGCAACTCCTTATTGTTTAAATTTTGAAAAATCGAATCTTACCATATATTTCAATATCTGTATGGAGGGGATTTTTCAAGGATTTGGCGCCGCTTAAACACTTCTCTGATCGCCCTTTTAGGGGACGAATATTTTTTTTAAAAAAATCGACCCTCATTTTAATGAAGGTCGATTTGCTACATTTAATATTCTGGATAAAGGGTAAATTTATTTGTTAATGCTTCAACGCGTCCACGTGCCGCTTCAAGTTTGGCTTCGTCTTCATGGTTTTTCAATGTGAAGGCGATGATGGAGGCGATTTCGTCCATTTCTTCTAAACCAAAGCCGCGGCTGGTGACGGCTGCCGTCCCGATGCGGATACCGCTTGTGACAAACGGACTTTGCGGATCGAATGGAATCGTATTTTTGTTTACCGTAATGCCGATTTCATCCAATACTTTTTCCGCAACCTTACCGGTTAAGTTCAATGTTTGGACATCGACCAGCAGCAAATGGTTATCGGTCCCACCGGACACAAGCTTTAAGCCTTCCTTTTGCAGACTTTCCGCTAGGCGCTTGGCGTTGTCGATGATATAGCCTGCATATTCTTTAAAGCTCGGCTGCAGTGCTTCACCGAAAGCAACAGCCTTTGCGGCGATGACGTGCATAAGCGGGCCACCTTGGATTCCAGGGAAGATGGATTTATCAATTTTCTTGCCGAATTCCTCTTTGCAAAGGATCATCCCGCCGCGAGGTCCGCGTAAGGTTTTGTGTGTCGTTGTGGTAACAAAATCTGCGTATGGCACTGGGTTTTGGTGCAGGCCTGCAGCCACAAGTCCGGCGATGTGAGCCATATCCACCATTAGATAGGCACCGACTTCATCGGCAATTTCACGGAACTTAGCAAAATCAATTTCACGCGGGTAGGCACTGGCACCGGCCACGATTAACTTTGGCTTGTGTGTGTGCGCTTTTTCGCGGACATCTTCATAATTGATGCGGTGGGTTGTTTCATCGACACCATATTCAACGAAATTATATTGAATACCACTGAAGTTGACCGGGCTGCCGTGTGTTAAGTGGCCGCCATGGGAGAGGTTCATCCCTAGAACGGTATCGCCTTGCTCAAGGATGGTAAAGTAGACAGCCATATTGGCCTGTGCCCCTGAATGCGGCTGGACGTTCACATATTCCGCACCGAAAATTTCCTTCGCACGGTCGCGAGCGAGGTCTTCAACCACATCGACGTATTCACAACCGCCGTAATAGCGGCGGCCAGGATAGCCTTCCGCATACTTATTGGTTAAAACAGAACCCTGTGCTTCCATGACCGCTTCACTAACAAAGTTTTCTGAGGCAATCAGCTCGATTTTCGAGCGCTGACGTCCTAACTCCTGCTGAATCGCTTGAAAAACCTGCTCGTCCGCTTGAGACAAATACTTCATGATAAATCCCCCTTTATGTATGCAAATCACAAACAATTAGAAAATTCCCTCTTTATAATAGCACGTTTTCGGGTGCCTGACACCCTTAATAACCTAACCATAGGTAGATTGGTAAAATTGGTGCCTGTCACCCTTAATAACCTACCGATAGGGGAATTGGTGCCTGTCACCCTTTGCACTATGTGCAGCTTAGATTCTCTGTTTCTCTTTCGTAAACGGCTCTGGCGCCGCCGATTAGTTTTGGCCGTACTTTTGCCAAGGTGACGTAGGCATGTCCAACGGTTTTTTGCTTGACGCGAACCGGCACGGCGACATGTTTTAGGTGCATGCCAATTAGCGTGTGGCCGATGTCAATCCCGGCATCTGCCTTCACGAACTCCACCACGATGGGATCGTCCATTTTCGCAAAGGCATGTGTTGCCATTGCCCCGCCTGCTTTCCGGACAGGAACGACAGAAACCTCTTCGAATCCACGGGTGGCGGCAACGGATCGTTCAATGACCAGCGCTCTGTTTAAATGTTCGCAGCATTGGAAAGCCAAATGAATGCCTGTTTCTTCTTGAAGCTTCTTTAGTTGGCGAAAAATCATCTCGGCTACTTCAAGGGTGCCAGAGGTTCCGATTCGTTCGCCCATGACCTCGCTTGTACTGCAGCCGATGACCAATAGCTGACCAGGCTTAAACGCAGCCTGCTCTTTGAATTCTATTACGATCGTTTCTAGCTCTTTTTCCCATGCGTGAATCATCAGCCTCGACCTTTCTTTTAATAGAAAACTATTGTTTTTTATTTTGGCTTTTTGATAATGAAAACGAACCTCTTGTGGATACCTTTTCTATGGGTCCTGGTGCTTATCGGAACCCAATAACCTCTATTGCAACCTTTTCTACGGGTCCTGACGCTTTTCGGAATCCAATAACCTCTATTAGCTACCATTTTCGTTAGTCCTAACGCTATTCTGTCTCCAATAAGTAATCAAAGAGGCTCCATTCGTACCTCATTAACAACTCGCTATATTTTTACGCGTGCTCATTTTCATATTCAGTAATTTTTCCCACACGTCCTGCATGACGGCCGCCTTCGAATTCCCCTGTCAGCCAAATTTCTGCGATATCACGAGCCACCCCTGGTCCGATGACACGTTCACCCATTGCAAGCATGTTCGAATCGTTATGGGCACGCGTCGCTTTGGCACTAAAGGTATCATGCACAAGGGCACAGCGGATGCCTTTCACTTTGTTGGCAGCAATGCTCATGCCGATTCCCGTTCCGCAAATCAAGATCCCTCGGTCAAACTCACCGCTCGCTACCTTTTCGGCAACAGGCAATGCGTAATCCGGATAATCCACCGATGTTTCACACTCACAGCCGAAATCAACATACTCAATCTTTAATTCATCAAGTAAATGGGCAATTTCCTTGCGAATATTGATACCGCCATGGTCTGATGCTAATGCTACTTTCATGTAAAAATCCTCCTGTTCCTTTTCCATAAATCTGCTTTCATTTTGACACACTGCCCCAAAAATATAAAGCAAAATAATTGCCCCCTTTTTGAAGAGAGCATCAGTTTGATTGCAATTTTTGATTAGCGGCAGAGGCTAAACTTTTTCAGCAGCATTCCGCTTCGACTTTATGTTTCTTGCAGCAACCTCCGCCAGCCTTTTTTTTAAATCGCCTCGTACTGATTCACCTACGATTTTAGTTTTTCAATCGCCTTCTCAATTAATTCATTTAATTCGCGATAGGTGGCCTCGTACATTCCCAGGCTCCCGCCGTATGGGTCGACGACATCGTGATTGAAGGATTCGCCGGTGTATTCCTTTAAGGTGAAAACTTTTACGACAGCCTGAGGGAATTGCTGCTGGATTGCGAATTTGTGGGATGTGGTCATCGTTAAAATGAGGTCTGCCCATTCCACCGCCGCACTCGTTAACGAGATTGATCGATGATTGTGCGGGATCATATTGTCGTCAAGCACCTTCTTCGCATGTGTTGACGGCTCACTGCCCGTTGCGGCATAAATTCCTGCCGATTTAACTTCAATTCCATCGATGTGTTTATTTTTCAAAATTGCTTCGGCCATTGGACTCCTACATGTATTTCCCGTACATACAAACAAAATGCGCTGCATTGTATTTGTCCCCCTTTCCTCTTATTATAGAACAATTAGGATTAATTCCATTCAACACAGCACCACTGTTGCCATTGGTCACGATAATATCTGTCTTTGCCGCTTTGATCCTGCTAATAAAGGAAAAATTACTTACTTGTCTATGTACTTCCTACACATCATACAACTTCATCTGCTACTTGGTGTTTGCAGCATACATTGCAAGCTCCATTTCAAACCATTCTTTTAGCATGTCTTAGATTCTATTCTATCATAATGTAGGTAGGATTTTTGGAGGATTTAGGCTGATTCTTACCAAAAAGGTGCGAGCAGTTTTAAGCCAAAGGCAAGTAAAATTGCACCGCCAAGGGCCTCACTATAAGTCCCGAGCCAGCCTTGTACCTTTCTTCCTAGCAGCAGCCCGGCCCATGTTTGCACAGTTGCAACGATACCAAAGCATAAAAGAACCATTATCGTTTTTGCCCCGTATATGCCAAGGGTAAGGCCTACTGAAAAACTATCAAGGCTCACGCTTAAGGCAAATACCAATAAACCGAAGCCTGCAGGTGTAATGACTTTTTCTTCTCCTTTTTTCAAGGTCGACCAAACCATTTGCACTCCTAGCACGATGAGGAGCAATCCGCCGATAAAGGTGGCAAATGTGCCAAATTTTTCAGATAAAAATTTGCCTGCTATTAAGCCTACGAGCGGCATCCAGACATGGAATAAGCCAATCGTAATGCCGATATGAAAAATTTTTTTCAGCCGTAGTTTGTACATCCCCATGCCAAGCCCGACCGAGAAGGCATCCATCCCCAGAGCAAATGCCATTAATACTAGTGTAAACACTTCGCCAACCACCCCTGACATCCACCCCCGTCCCCTTGGACTAACTAACCTAAGCATATGCACGTCCAAATTGATTTAGAAGTCCCACTGGCGAAATCAATGGAGCTGCCTTCAATAGTTGGTGCCTTCAAGGATGGTGCCTCAAGGATGGTGCCTGACACCATTAACTACCTTTCAATATTAGATAGATTAAAAAGGGTGCCTGACACCGTTAATCATCTATCTATAGTAGATAACTGATAAACGGTGTCAGGCACCCATCTCTTATTCGATTATGAGTTTATATCCTGCTGCTTTTTGCAGGCGGTTCATGATGGCGTATCCTACGCCGGTATTTGGGAATATCTCGCTGAAGATCACGTCGACGTTATCCTGATTAAACCTCCGCAGCACGTCATAAAGCGCGGAAGCTACCGTCTCAAGCTCTGCCCGTCTGCCACAAGCGAGCACAAGATCAGCATGGTATAAAGACACATTCTCTTCCGTTGTCAGTACACCTACCCTTAGCCCTTCGGAACGCTTTTCTTCTACTAAACTTTGGAGAAACTCCGCTGTGCCTGACACCATAAACAGTGGGGCATCCGGCGCGTAGTGGCGGTATTTCATTCCTGGGGCTTTTGGCCGGACTGCTTCGTCTGTTAAGGCTGCATCCACATGAACTTCCCCGACCACAGCCTCAAGCTGTTCCTTGGTCACGCCGCCCGGTCTTAAGATGACCGGAATTGTTTCCGTGCAATCGACGACGGTGGATTCGACGCCAACCCCGGTTGCACCGCCGTCCAGCACGCCGGCAATTTTCCCAAATAAATCATCCAATACATGATCAGCATTCGTTGGGCTCGGTTTGCCTGAGCTGTTAGCACTTGGCGCCGCAATCGGCAGGCCGCAGGTTTTCAACAGCGCCAACGCCACTGGATGGTCCGGCATCCGCACCGCTACCGTTGCAAGTCCAGCCGTTGCTTTTTCCGACAGTGCGCCTTCTTTCCTTTTAAAAATAATCGTCAGCGGCCCCGGCCAAAACGCGTCCATTAACGTTTCTGCCATCACAGGAACTTCAGCAACAAATCTAGTAAGCTGCTCCCGTTCCGCGATGTGAATAATTAATGGATTATCCCCAGGCCGTCCCTTGGCTGCATAAATTTTCGCTACCGCTTCGTCGCTTTCGGCATTGCCGCCAAGGCCGTAAACAGTCTCTGTCGGCAGAGCCACCACTTCATTTTTTCGTAAAAAATTGGCCGCATCCACAACTTGTGGATTATTTTCAAGATTATCCACATACTTATCCACTTTCCATACCATTGTGTTCATTGTTATCCACCTTTATCCTCAATGAGTCTTATATCGAAATTTGGCGAATTTAGACGGAAAGACTCATATTTTTTCGCTGAGTACGTTTGAAAGTATAAAAGAAGGTGGGGATAAAAACAAGTTTTATCCACAAATTGTGCATAAGTTCCTTGAAAAAGTGGATAACTTTGTGGATATATCCACAACTAGAGGGAAAATTTTAAGAATAACGAGTTATCCACATTTAAAACGTGTCGAATATGCTCGGAGTGGTTAAAGTCGGCGGGCAATTCCTCCCTCTCCATCCGTTGAAAACCCATTAATTCAAAAAACGGCAAGGCCACGCTTTTATTAGTTGCCAAAAACAAACTATGCATCCCTTTTTCTTTTGCCAATTGCACCATTTGGTCAAACAGAACGAAAATTTCCTTATCAGCTTGTCCAGGTGAGACCACGAGCGAGCGCAAGAGCCCATTTTCCCCAAATGCCTCCATCCCCAGCGTGCCTCGGAGCGTACCGTCCTCATTCTCTAGCAATAGAAAATAGTCAACGGTTTCGTCTGTTAGGCCATCCGTCCCAAGCTTGGCCCTTGAAAGAAACTCTAGTAAATTGCCCAAATCCTGTTTATTCGCCTTGCGAATCAATGCCTGCATCCCATCCACCTCTTTTTCAGATTCTACTCTATTACTATGAAAAAATAGGAAAAATAGAACAAGCGGATGCGCAAATCTATTAAAAATTCCAGTCCCTCACACAACAAGGTATTTTTCAGCGAATTCTTGTCGCTCATCTGGAGGGAAATCCTCCTTTATCGGCGGATTTTCCAGTTTCATTTGCACAAGTTGCTGCCGTTATTTTTTTAAACATTTTGCTATGTTAAACTTACCTGTTGATTTGCGCTGCAGGCGCTTCTCTTTCCGCGGGCGGTCCAGTGAGCCTCCTTAGCGCTTAGAGATGAGCAGGGTCTCCCCAGTCTCGTACTCCCACAGGAGTCTCGCTGTATCCACGGCCAATCAACATAGCTACAAAATCAACAATGACCTTTAACACCAGCCAATAATTAAAAACCAGTCCCGCTCTGGGGAACTGGCTGTTAATTAAACATTTTCTCCCACATCTCTACGACGAAAAACTTCACCTTCACCGGCTCTTCATCTTCGGCTGTATACACAGGAGCAGACTTTTCCGCTTGCTTCTTAGGCTTTTTCCCTTCGGCATCTTTTGCAGGCACTGCTTGTTTTTCGATGACCGGACTGTTTTTGCTATTTTTGCTGGCTTCAACCTCTGCCTTTTCCACATCTGTTGAAGCGGCTTCTTTTTTCACAGGCGTTCCTTCTTTTTTCGTCGGTACTTCTTCGTCTTTCACCGATGCAACATCCTCTTTCACTGGCTCGACTTCCTCTTTTACAGGCGTCATACCCTTTTCCACTACCTCTTTTACCTGCTCCACTTCTTCCTTCCGTTCCGGCACAGCTTCCTTCTTACTTACCGTTTTTGCCTTCGCCATCTGTTTTTCTTCTTCAAAACCCTCACTCACCGCAACCCCATTTGAAAAATCAAGGAAGCATAACGGCGGGTAGAGCACACACCACCAGTTCGCGCCTTCCCCTTTGCCTAATGTAATCAAAATTGCTTGGTACTCGCCTGCCGGATATAAAAACTGACCATATAATTTCGTTGGAAACTGAACTTTACCGAACTCAACCTTTACCGACTGATCTGAACCCTGTTCGCGCACTACTTTTTCTGCAATCGCTTGAATTTCAGGAAGTCTCGAAGTCATGACCTTCCTCGCTTCCTGCATCGAGGTCAAATCCTGTACCCAAAGGGTAATTTGCGTATTGACCGCATCTCGCACCTTGCGTTTTATCGCTTGATCCTTTTCAAAATCACTATTGGCCAAAATCCTGAGGCGAATCGCTTCCCCTGGAATCACGATCGATTCCTTTGACGCCGCTTCCGTTTTTGGCATATATAAACTCAACATCGTTCCCAATGATAACACCACTAAATATCCCCAAACTACTAGTTTACTTCTCATTCTCTAGCACCATCCCTTCGCTATCTACATTGTGGACAAAATGCCAGAATCTTAAACTAGTAAATTTACATATTTTTAGTGGAAAAGGGACGATTATCAGAGAATCGAAAAAAACCTCGGGATGTTACACCCCGAAGCCAATTTCCGCAAAAACCATGCGATCCTTTCCATTTATATCATTAACGATTTCAACTTTTACATCGCCGAATGCCTGTCGAAAAAGCTCCGCTACCGCTTCGCCCTGACCGGCTCCAATTTCAAAACATACGAGCGCGAGCGGTGCCAGTACCTGTGGCAGCTCGTCCATAAAACGGCGGTAAAAATTTAAGCCATCCTCCCCCGCAAACAGGGCCCGATGCGGCTCATGCTCTGTCACCACCTCGGACATCGTAGATATATCTTCATCAGGTATATACGGCGGATTCGAGACGACCACATCGAACGCTCCACCAATAAACGGCTTTAATAAATCACCCTGAACAAATTCTACCTCCGCCTGAAGGCGACGGGCGTTGTCCTGCGCCACCTTCAGGGATTCCTGGGCAATATCAGAGGCAAACACCTTCAGCAACGGCTTTTCAGTCTTGGTGCCTGTCACCCTTTCTACTTCCTCAACAGTGGTATTAGTGCCTGTCACCCTTTGCACTACCTCAATAGGGGTATTGGTGCCTGCCACCCTTTGCACTACCTCAATAGGGGTATTGGTGTCAGGCACCCTTTGCACTGCCTCAATAGGGGTATTGGTGTCAGGCACCCCAGCTGATTCCCATTCGAGCTTCAAACTGATGGCAATCGCACCGCTGCCTGTGCCGATATCGGCGAGCTTGATTTCCCGACAGCCACCGCCATATCCGCCAAAAATCCGCTTCATCCTTTGGAGCGTTCCGTCCACAAGTTCCTCTGTTTCGGGCCTTGGAATCAGTACCTCTTCATTGACAATAAATCTCCGGCCGTAAAATTCCTCCGAGCCTATGATATACTGCACCGGCACACCCTTCACATGCTCCAATACCGCACGCTCAAAATCCACCCAAACCGCCAAAGGCAATTCATCCCGAACATTAGCAAACAACTGCGCCCGCGACCACCCAGTGAAATGACGCAGCAAAAGCTCACCCGCATTCTCATCCCGATTCGCTTCTATTAAAAAAGAAGAAGCCCATTTCAGAGCTTCGAATACTTTTTTACTCATTTGATGCCTCTTCCAGTCTCCTTGCCTGGTCATCCATTACCAACGCATCGATGATTTCATCAAGCTTACCTTCAATGATTTGATCCAATTTTTGAATCGTTAAGCCGATGCGGTGGTCCGTCACCCGGTTTTGCGGGAAGTTATATGTCCGAATCCGCTCAGAACGGTCCCCCGTCCCAACAGCCGATTTACGCACTTGGTCATATTCCGCCTGCGCCTCTTGTTGAAACTTATCATACACACGCGCACGCAATACTTTCATCGCCTTATCCTTGTTCTTATGCTGCGATTTTTCATCCTGAATCGATACAACGATACCTGTTGGAAGGTGAGTCAAACGAACGGCTGACATCGTCGTGTTAACAGACTGACCGCCGGCACCACTGGAGGCAAATGTATCAAACCGGATATCTTTATCATGAATTTCAACTTCCACGTCCTCCGCTTCAGGTAAACAAACAACCGTTGCTGTTGAAGTATGAATTCGCCCGCCAGATTCCGTTTCCGGAACACGCTGCACCCGGTGCGCCCCGTTCTCAAATTTCAATTTCGAGTAGGCACCAGAGCCATTAATCATAAAACTAATTTCCTTGTAGCCGCCAAGACCAGTTGGGCTGGCATCAATCAGGTCCGTCTTCCAGCCCTGTGCTTCCGCATAGCGGCTGTACATACGATAAAGTGTCCCAGCAAACAGCGCTGCCTCTTCCCCGCCGGCAGCACCGCGGATTTCAAAGATAACGTTCTTATCATCATTCGGATCCTTTGGCACAAGAAGAATCTTCATTTTTTCTTCTAGCTCGACGATTTGCGCCTCTAACTCATGAACCTCTTCCTTCACCATTTCGCGCATCTCAGCATCCAGCTTCTCCTCAAGCATCGCCTTCGCATCCTGGAGCTGCTCGCGCGCCTCTTTATATTGGCGGTACGTTTGTACAGTTTCTTGTATATCTGCTTGCTCTTTTGAAAAATCACGTAGTTTTTTTGTATCATTAATAATTTCGGGGTCGCTCAAAAGTTCATTCAACTTTTCATAGCGATCCTCCACCGATTGTAGACGATCAAACACAGTCATTCACCTCAAGTTTTAGTCCATAACATTATAATTATAGTATAGGTGAAAACCAGCGTCAAAACCAAATTGCAGGAGATAATTTTTTGTTGGCATATGTTGGGGGGATTTTTTTTGAAAAATATGCCTTGAGGCCGTCACAGAAAAAGTGAGTCGATTTACAACGTCATCAACTTGGGACAAAAATCACCTAACAAAAAAGGCGGTGTAAGCTGAACCTCACTCATTCAACGTGAAAAATCTACTTTGTTTTTTGTGACACTTCGCACCTTACCGGATAAAAAAACATGCCCTAAAAATCAGAGCATGTTACCGTCGATCTTCCTTTACCCTTACTTCAATATTATATCTTGGCAATGCCTGAACAAGTTTCCGATGAAGGCGTGCCTCTGCATCGACCCTTCCCCGATCCGATAGCATTCCTTTTTTATAAACAGACACCCACATCCGGTCGCCATTTATCCAGACAGAGTCGGTCACGAACTCCTTTGTATCGGCAATGACCTGTTTGGCTTTGTTGATATCGTTGCCTTGATTTCCGGCACCAGCCTCTCCGCCGCTTCCCGTGTGCTTCAAATCCAGGAAGTTTGGATTTTGATTGGTGATATCATCCTCAACCAAATGCTGCTCGTTCTTACCACGGCCTCGGTTGGTTATGTTATCTGCAATATTTTGATCATTACCGCGATTGGTCATATTTTTGGGAATACTTCGGTCATTCGCACGATTAGACATATAATTTGGGGCGGTACGGTCTTTACGCAGGTCGTAGGCTCCCTCTTCCGCACTGCGATTAATTTGACATCCGCTCACAACAAACAGCATAATCAGCGAAAGAAACATCCACTTTTTCAGCATATTACACCTCCCTAACACTATCATGCCCGAGAGGAGGTCCACCTTGCCGAGTGAAATCTTTCCAAAGCCTAATTCGAGAAAACAACACAAAAAACTGCCCAAGAAACCAACTCTCAGACAGTGTTTACATTATAAATATGGTGTAAATATCATTATTGGTGTCAGGCACCAATTACTGCTTCTAGACAGTGTTAATGTTGTTATCGGTGTCAGGCACCATTTATCGAAGGCACCTATCGAGCGGTGACGGGTGCGGTTTTTGGGACTTCATGGTGGTGGCGACAGCGTGGCTCATAGGCTTCGGATGCGCCGACCAAAATGACTGGGTCATGGTAGGATGCGGGACGCCCGTTAATTAGGCGCTGCGTCCTGCTTGATGGCGATCCGCATACTGTGCAGACTGCCTGAAGCTTCGTCACCGATTCCGCGATGGCCATCAATGCTGGCATTTGACCAAACGGCTCGCCGCGAAAATCCATGTCAAGACCTGCACACACGACGCGATGGCCGCTGTCAGCCAATTGCTGAACCACCCGGACAATCCCTTCATCGAAAAACTGAATCTCATCAATCGCAATAATATCAATATCTGCCTCAACATGATGCAGAATCTCAATCGAATGGGAAATTGGCTTCGCCTGAAAAGAAGAACCATTATGGGAAACTACAGATTGTTCACTGTAGCGATTATCAATTTTTGGCTTAAACACAGCTATCTTTTGTTTCGCAAATTGAGCTCGTCTGACACGGCGAATCAATTCCTCCGATTTCCCAGAAAACATACTGCCGCAGATAACCTCAACCCATCCGCTTTGCTTCATTAAATACATAAAACGGCGTCTCCTTCCTTTAACCAAGCCTTTATACAATCATTTTATGTTAAAAAGATATGCTGCCGCCATACCGTTTGCACCAACAGCCTGCAGCAATATCCCATTTTTTTAAGTATTTATCCAACATATCTATGTCAACATTGCATTTTTCTCAATAAAAAACAGGCAAGCCGCAGTTTCTCTTGCCTGTTCCTTCGCACATTATTGGTTCTTAAGGCCGTATTTTTTGTTGAAACGGTCAACACGTCCGCCAGCTTCAGCGAATTTTTGACGACCAGTATAGAATGGATGACATTCTGAACAAGTTTCAACACGGATCTCATTTTTAACAGAACCAGTTTCAAACGTGTTACCGCATGCACATGTCACCTTAACTGTTTTATAATTTGGATGAATTCCTACTTTCATTCTTTTCATCTCCTTCCGCCCTGAATCATTCGAAACAGAGTTATATAAAGTGCTTGTCTTAAACAGGCACTGAAATACTTAAAACACACTGCAATCATTATAACAAGGCGAACCTTTTTTTGCAAGTTGGGATTTGCTGGTTTCGTTGCAATTTCTTTTTGAAAAAGGAACCCAGAATTGTGACTGTACTAGAGGCCGTCCTTGTAATTACCCTATGAACGCCTTGACTTCAATTCCTCGCCCAACTGCGCAAAAAATTCTTCATTCGACTTCGTTTGGCGCAACTTTTTCAAGAAACGTTCGGCAAAGTCTGGAGAGTCTGACATCGACTTCCGAATTGCCCATAATTTATCCAAATGATCCTTCGGAATAAGCAATTCTTCCTTACGCGTTCCGGAACGGCGGATATCAAGTGCAGGGAAAATCCGGCGTTCAGCAAGCTGACGGTCTAGATGCAGCTCCATATTGCCTGTCCCTTTAAATTCCTCATAAATCACATCGTCCATCCGGGAGCCGGTATCAACCAACGCCGTTGCGAGAATCGTCAAGCTGCCGCCCTCTTCAATATTACGGGCTGCACCGAAGAAACGCTTCGGACGGTGGAAGGCTGCCGGGTCAATCCCCCCGGAAAGTGTCCGGCCGCTTGGCGGAATCACAAGGTTATATGCACGCGCAAGGCGTGTAATACTGTCCATCAGGATGACGACGTCGCGTTTGTGCTCGACTAAACGCATCGCCCGGTCAAGCACGAGCTCGGCCACCTTAATATGGTTTTCAGGCACCTCGTCAAACGTTGAGCTGACGACATCGCCGGCAACTGAGCGCTCGATGTCGGTTACCTCTTCCGGACGTTCGTCGATGAGGAGCACGATTAACTCGACATCAGGGTGATTCGTCGTAATGCTGTTGGCGATTTCTTTCAACAGCATCGTTTTACCCGCCTTAGGGGGAGCGACAATAAGACCCCTTTGGCCAAAACCGACCGGTGCCACGACATCCATAATCCTCGTTGAGAGATGCTTTGGAGCGGTCTCCAGCTTCATTTGCCTATTTGGATAAAGCGGTGTTAACGCTGGGAAATAGACACGTTCTTTCGCCGATTCCGGATCTTCACCGTTTACCGCTTCAACGTGCAGTAAGCCATAATAACGTTCGTTTTCCTTTGGAGGTCGAACCTTACCGGAAACCTTGTCCCCGTTACGAAGATCAAAACGACGGATTTGCGATGCCGAAATGTAGATATCCTCTGAACTTGGCGAGTAGTTAATTGGCCGCAAGAAGCCGAAGCCTTCCGATTGGATGATTTCGAGAACGCCTTCCATGAAGAAATACCCCTGCTGTTCGGCACGAGATTTTAAAATCGCAAAAATTAATTCTTTTTTTGTTAATTTGCTGTAATAAGTCACTTTATATTCGCGGGCAAGCTCATAAAGTTCCTTCAGCTTCATATTTTCTAAACTTGAAATTGTTAAGTCCATTTGTACACCACGCTTTAAAATTTTTCCATCAAACCGCTTATTTTTAAGACAGCGGGAGATTGTGAGTTAAAAAAAAAATTAAGAGATTAGAGGAATTGAAATGGAAGTAGAAAAGAAATGAATAGAATTGCAGATATTATGCATACTAAAAACAATTACTATTTTACCCTCTGAACAAAAAATTAATCAACTACATTTACTTATTTCACACGTTGGAAATTTTTTCTGGCAGGAGTTCATTCAATACCCTCTTTAAGCAACCAGAGTTTCGGTGCCTGTCACCCTTTACACTGCCCTCATAATGCTATCGGTGCCTGTCACCCTTTGCACTGCCCACATGTTATTATTGGTGCCTGACACCTTTTGCACTGTCTGTGTGCAATTATTGGTGTCAGGCACCATATTTTTGAATTTGAGAATTGTCTAGCTTCAGCGCCTTGAGGCTCGGGGACATAAGCCCCTGGGCAAGGCGCTTCCGCTTTTCTTATTATTTGATGACTAAGTTTGGTTTTTTCTTTAGGCTGTGGCGGCCTTCGATGAAGCGGACGGTGCCTGATTTTGCGCGC
>Ga0213822_1000940_pt1 | contig 18419 bp, 15 predicted proteins | sample MC6MC0908MG_FD_179872 | JGI IMG/M metagenome (GOLD analysis project Ga0213822, IMG submission 179872) | Enriched soil aggregate microbial communities from Iowa State University, Ames, United States - MC6-MC0908-MG | ecosystem: Environmental > Terrestrial > Soil > Unclassified | place: USA: Iowa...
ATAACGGAAGTGATCAATCGCTAAAGGAATATCTGCGTTTAAAGTTTCGCGAACTGCTTTACCATTATCCCATGTTTCTGCAACAGCAATCATTTCTAAGTTTTCTTCAATACGATCTGCGATTTTATTTAAAATAGATGCACGCTCAGTTGCGCTTGTTTTACCCCATGCATCTTTTGCTGCGTGTGCTGCATCAAGAGCAAGCTCAATATCTTCAACTGTTGAACGAGCTACTTTTGTGAAAACTTGACCTGTTACTGGTGTTTTATTTTCAAAGTATTGACCTTTTACTGGAGAAACCCATTCGCCACCGATAAAGTTATCATATTTTTCTTTGAAATTTACTACTGCACCCGGAGTATTAGGATTTGCATAAATCATAGTATCAATCTCCCCATATTTTATTTATGAAACCGCATACAAATTATAACGACACAATTCAATTTATATTAATCTGTTTCATGTGTCCTATATTGATACATCAAAATAGTTTTTTTCAAGTAATTAACCCTAATAATAGTAGAAAATAGTTTTTTTAAAATAAAGAAATTTCCGTATTCCGTTAATAACATTTATGATTGGGTCGGCACCAAAGCCTTTCGATTTCCCTTTGTCATCTTTTTTAACTATACTTAAAGGAGAAATAATCGAGAGGAGTGTTAAGGTGCAAGAAGTACAAGTAAAAACGTTGCAGGAATTATTAAATTCTTTCGCCAACAAAGACGTTTATATTCATCTTGAGACGACGAACGGTTCTTATGCAGCACATTTTGATGAGAAATTTTTTAATGCAGGTGCTTTTATTCGCAATGCCAAAATCAACTATGAGCTTGCTAAAGTGGTAGATGATTCACCCCATCGTGTCGGATTAAAAATGGCGCATGGCTGGGTTTATGCTCAAGGCATCACACATTTCGAATTAGATGATTTAGGCCGTTTATTAATGGCTGGACTAGACTACTCTGGTAAATTGGCGATAGCACTAGAAATTAGTGAAACGCCATTTACGTATTAAGGGGGACGACTATTTGAATTTAGAGCCACAACGTCACATTTTGATTGTTTACCCTCACCCAGATGATGAGGCTTTTTCAGTTGCTGGAACGATTGCCTACTATACAAAGAAAATGAATACTCCTGTTACATATGCCTGTTTAACTTTAGGGGAAATGGGCCGTAATTTAGGAAATCCGCCTTTTGCTACGCGTGAATCCTTACCAGAAATTCGACGTAAGGAGCTTATTGCAGCTGCAGAGGCTATGGGAATACAAGACTTACGTATGCTTGGTTTCCGTGATAAAACGATTGAATTTGAAGACGATGAAAAAATGGTAAAGCTTGTTGAAGGTTTAATAGAAGAGTTATCACCTTCTCTTATCATTACATTCTTACCTGGCTTTGCAGTCCATCCAGACCATGAAGCAACAGCACGTGCCGTAGTTGAGGCTGTCCGCCGTATGCCAAAAGCTGCACGTCCTCAAGTATATGGATGTGCCTTTGCCAATGATACCATCGAAAAAAATGGAGAGCCCCATATTGTCGTCGATATTCGTGAAATGAAGACGGATAAAATTAAAGCATTACAAGCACATGCATCCCAAACAGCTTGGATGATGCAAGAAACAGAAAAACGCATCGATAACGGTGAACCAATGAGCGAAAGCTGGTTAAATGTTGAAAAGTTCTACATCGTCAACCCTGACCAATATGTAAAATAAGAACAAATGCGTTGGAGAGCCCGAAGCAAAAGTAAATGCTCCACCACTTTTGCCCGAAAGAGATCGAAGCGACCTCGAGGATGTAGCGCTTTAGCCTAGACGACTATGCTCTAGGTTATCCAATGGCAAAAAAATTTATAGTTTCCTTAATAAAAACAAAACAGTTCTGTCCTCTTTTTTAACGAGAACAGAACTGTTTTTAACTTCTTTCAGCGGGTGTCTTTTGATCGAAAGCGAAGCGGCAGGTACAAGTGTTTTGGTAGCGAAAGTAAAGCGACAGGTACAGAAGTCTCCCACCTCTATAGGTGATGAGATGAAAACGGGTTTAAGTTAATTTTCAGCAGGTGTCCAAACATCCGCTGAAAGAAGTTATGGCCTCCGGCGGATGTCACGGAATCGGAAAGGAGTTCTTTGTGCAAGCACAAAGCCGATTCCAGACGCAATTATGCCGAGGCATAATTGATTTAAGCGACTTTTAATTTCTTTAAAATATGAACAAAGAAAGTTATAGAAAATACAATAATTAGCACGACAAAGAACATATAGTGTGGAACGTGAACACCAATGATACTAACTAGCATTTTCAGCGCAATAATGCCGATAATAATAAATGCCGCCGCCTCTAGTTCTGGTATTTTTTCAATCATGATTAAAAATAAGCCTGCAATGGTTCTCATCATTAAAATCCCTAGCATCCCCCCTATTAGTAAGATCCAAATTTGATTAGAAATTGCAAATGCGGCAAAAATCGCGTCAATTGAAAAGGCAATATCCATTAGCTCTACTGAAATGACAGTCGCCCAAAATGTCCCAAAAACACGAACCATTATCCCTGATTTTTTGACTTCCTTGACACTATCCTCTGCCCCAATTTGCAAGAAATGGGCGATACAAAGCCAACCTAAATACAAAGCTCCTAACAATTTAATAAACCAAAAATCTACTAAATAAACGCCTATTCCGATAAACAAAAATCGGAAAAAGTAAGCACCCAACATACCATACATTAACGCACGTTTACGTTGCTTGTCTGGTAAATGTTTGACCAGTACTGCCAAGACGAGTGCATTATCTGCTGACAGTAAACCTTCAATAATGATGAGTGTTGATATTAACCCCCAAGATACGGGGTCTGATAAAATTTCTTTCCACATTTCCCAATCGAAAAATTGAATGTATGTAGATAGAATTCCTTGAATGATTTCCAATTACATACCCTCCTACTTGTCCTAAAGTACTCTAGTATATGCTTGGCCATTTTCGTTATGAAGAAATGGGCGTTCCTTTATTTCTACAAAAATCCTTGAATGTTTGGACACCCACTGAAAGAAGTTAAAATAGACACCGAAAATTTAGAATTTACTAAAAATTAATGACAAAAAACTTATAAAATGTGCTATCATAGATAAATGTTTTAACGTATAACGGAGGATGTATACTATGGAAGCTGCTGACACTAGAACTGTGCAAGTAGAAAATATCTTAATTGCACATCATTTTTTAAAAGACGTAGTGGTGCACACGCCGCTACAAAAAAATGATTATTTATCTGAGAAATACGGAGCTAGCATTTATTTTAAACGCGAAGATTTACAGCATGTACGCTCATTTAAACTTCGTGGTGCCTATTATAAGATTAAAAAAATTGAAGAAGAGGCTCGCCACGCCGGTGTTGTTTGTGCAAGTGCAGGCAACCATGCTCAAGGTGTTGCTTACGCCTGTGCTCAACTGAAAATTCAAGCAAGTATTTTTATGCCCCAAACAACACCTAAGCAAAAAATCGATCAAGTGCGTATGTTTGGTCGCGATTATGTGGAAATTATTTTAGCGGGCGATACGTTTGATGATTCTGCAGAAAGTGCATTCGCTTACTGCGAAGAACACAATAAAATCTTTATCCATCCATTTGACGATTTTGATGTCATCGCTGGCCAAGGAACGGTCGCCGTTGAAATTATGAATGACATGGAGGAACCAATCGACTACCTATTTGGTAGTATCGGTGGCGGCGGCTTAATGTCAGGTGTTTCTGCCTACGTGAAAAACCTTTCCCCTACTAGCAAAATTATCGGTGTAGAGCCTGCTGGGGCGGGTAGTATGAAGGCTGCATTTTCAGAAGGTGGTGCAGTGGCACTTAATTGGATTGACAAGTTCGTAGATGGTGCCGCGGTGAAATGCGTCGGCCATCACACATATGATGTTTGTCGTCGCTATTTAGACGACATCGTACTAGTACCAGAAGGAAAAGTATGTACAACGATTTTAGATCTTTATAATAAACATGCCATTATCGCAGAGCCTGCTGGGGCATTATCAGTTGCAGCACTCGACTATTATAAGGAAGAAATTAAAGGCAAATCAGTCGTTATCATCATTAGCGGTGGTAATAATGACATCGGGCGTATGCAGGAGATTAAAGAAAAATCTTTAATTCATGAAGGCTTACTCTATTACTTCATCGTAAACTTCCCACAGCGTGCAGGCGCACTTCGCCAATTCCTAACAAGTGTTGTCGGACCAAATGATGACATTACAACTTTCGAATATACAAAGAAAAACAATAAAGAAAGTGGTCCTGCCTTAGTCGGCATTGAACTTGGTAATCGTGACGACTACGAAGGTTTACTAGCACGCATGAATGAATTTGGCTTCAAATACAAAGAAGTAAACAACGACATTCAACTATTCGGCTTACTAGTCTAAAATAAAGAGTCACACTTCTATGTGAGTGTGGCTTTTTTGCGGGGATGAGAGGTTTATCGAAACAATTTTGGGGTTTATCAAAACTTTTCTCTTGTTTATCGAGACTTTTCAGCATTTTATCGAGACTTTTCTCTCGTTTATCGAGACTTTTCAGCATTTTATCGACCAACTTTTTATAAATATCGACATCTACCTTACAAGCGACACTATCTGACCGCACCGATAGTTTGCGCCGCTTACATTTATTCCAACAAATTGGTAGGAATTACATATTCCCTGTTTTTATTTTCACCTATCGCTTCAAATTTTAGCTTTTTCAATAAATGATAAGCTGCTTTCTCTGAGTCAATATCAAAAAAATCACGAAATTGAGCATTTTTTATATTGTTGCCCACCATTAATCGAAAATCATGTAATGCGAGTAACATTGATTGATTATCAATCGATTGGCAATTGCTACAACGCCATTTCCCATGAGTGTAACGTAGGACATGGTCAAAATGACACTTAGAGCATAGTGCACCCTTCTTCAATTCATCCACTTTAATATCTAGGGTCCATTGAGTTGGTGTGTGCATCTTTAGAATATGCGTTGATAGTTCTCTCAAATCATTTTCACTTAGATAGACTTGTTGATGTTGCTGGAACAGTTGCTCTACCCTTTCAGCCAAGCCACTTACATGAATAATTGGCTGTGACAAGAAAGTGGGTGACATAATCATACTTGGATTTGCAGAAACGACTATAGTTTCAATAGGTAGATGATGCCCACTCATTTGAAATAATCGATGCAAAAACCTGGCATGTCGCTTCACCTGATCGAATGGATTACGAAAACCATCTACTCTTCCATCAGAGGTAACTCTAATAAATTGATGGTTATCTTCCATATAATCAACACGCCCAGCAATATTTTTGATTTCTACTATTAAAACAAAATTTTGCGACATGAATAATGTATCCATTTGATGTATTGATCCACCTTCAACTTTAAGCTGAACATCATGCAATAAATAATGCGCATGCTGCAAATAGATCTCTTGCCATTCTTTATCTACTCTTTGCTCACCAGCGTACCCTGCCCTTGTTCTCCTTAGCATTTCTTGAAAATAATCATACTTAGCGTGAGATTTCGGTAACCGCCTCTCAACCATTTCTAACACCCGTTGCTTCGATGAGACTTCCCGCTTTTTCAGTAGCATACTTTCACCTCCTTTAGCTAGACTATAATGCACTTTATCGATTTATCATCCAACTTTCAAAAAATATCGACATCTAGCAGAAAAAACGCCCATACCTATGTATGAGCGTTTCGTCATCATGATCCTAATAACGCACGGTCTGAGTTCATTTTCTCACCGCGGATACGTTCGAACTCTGCCATTAAATCTGGAATAGTCAATTCATGCTTACGATCCTCGCCAACTTCTAAAATGATTTGACCTTTATCCATCATAATCAGTCGGTTACCTAAATCTAATGCCTGTTGCATATTGTGCGTGACCATTAATGTTGTTAAGCTATCTTTCTCAACTAAATATTTCGTGATGCGTGTGATTAACTCTGCACGAGATGGGTCAAGTGCCGCCGTATGCTCATCTAGTAATAAAATCGATGGCTTCGTGAACGTTGCCATTAATAAAGACAGCGCTTGACGTTCCCCACCAGAAAGTAAGCCGACTTTTGCAGATAGGCGATTTTCTAGATTTAGACCCAACATCTCCAACGATTCCTTGAAAAATTCTCGACGCTTTTTATCAACACCAATACGCAAGCCTCTACTCTTATTTCGTGAGTAAGCTAACGCTAAGTTTTCCTCAATCGTCATTGTTGGCGCTGTACCAGCCATTGGGTCCTGAAACACACGACCGATATAGTGGGAACGCTTGTATTCTGGTAAAGCCGTTACCTCATTCCCATCAATTAAAACCGAGCCAAAATCTGGTGTTAAGGCACCTGAAATCATATTCATCATGGTCGACTTACCGGCACCATTACTACCAATGATTGTCACAAAATCACCTGGCTTTAAATGCAAATTAATTTCAGCAAGTGCGACTTTTTCATCAGGCGTACCTTCATTAAAAACTTTATTAATGCCATGTAATTTAAGCAAGGCCGTTCCCTCCTTGCTCTACCGCTTTTACTTGTGCACGCTCTGCTGCACGCTTCACCTTTCGTTTTCGTTCCTTACTTTTACTAACAAATTGAGGTAAAACCAACGCTAAAATAACAATGATAGCTGTTATTAATTTCATATCTCCCGAATCAAGGAATTCAACACGTAATGCTAATGCTAAAATGATACGGTAAATAATAGCCCCCGCAATGACAGCAAAAGTTGTGCGCATAATCGTTTTTGTACCAAAGATTGCTTCACCGATAATAACAGAAGCAAGACCGATTACAATCATCCCGATCCCCATACTTACATCTGAGAACTTCGAATACTGTGCGATTAAAGCTCCAGAAAATGCGACAAGTGCGTTAGAAAGTCCTAGCCCTAGAATAATAAGTGTATCTGTATTTGCTGAAAAGCTACGAATCATACGCTTATTATCACCAGTTGCTCGAATAGCCAGTCCGACCTCAGTTTTTAAGAACCAGTCTGCTATTACCTTAATTAAAATCGTGATGATTAATACTACAATCAACGTACTCCATGTAGACGGAACTTGCTGAATGCCGATGCTTGTTAATAGGTTATTGATCGCAGCATCGATACCTAAATTACTCCAAAATGCTTGAAACTTTGAAAATATAGTCTCTGAGTTCAATAGTGGAATATTCGGACGACCTATCGTATTTTCTGCAGTTAACCCCATGATTCGTAGGTTAATAGAATACAAAGCAATCATCATTAAAATCCCCGATAATAGTGGGTTAATTTTCCCTTTTGTGTGAAGAATCCCTGTCATACATCCAGCAATAAATCCAGCAACAATTGCCACTAAAGTCGCTAACATCGGGTGGTAGCCAAGCAGAACCATCGTCGCCGCTGTAGCCGCCCCTGTTACAAAGCTTCCATCAACCGTTAAATCCGGAAAATCTAACACGCGGAATGTTAAATACACACCAAGTGCCATAATTGCATAGATGATTCCTTGCTCCACTGCGCCAAACATTGCTAAAAACATAGTTGAATCATCTCCTAATCATTTCTTAAACTAATTTTTATTAAAAATTCTTACTTGTGCCCCATTCCCAAAATAATGGAGCTCAACATGTTAAATTGGCTCATCATCATAAAGTAAGGTTGATTTCCGTTCCGACTGGGCGCTTTCCTGGGGGCGTCCGATGAGCCGCTTGGGCCGACACGATGTTGGTCACGAAGGCGTTATCACAGGACGTGATGCTCTTAGCCTTCGTTCCTCTGCCTGCTCGCTCCAGGGTCTCATCTGTGACGCTAATCCCCAAGGAGTCGCCCAGTCTCCACTCCAATCAACTAATATACATGGAATACGTTTTAATAAATATCATCCCAACTTTCGATGATGAGCTCATGGATATAGGTCAAAGGGTTATCACATGACGTCGTGCTAAACCCTTAGGTATTTCTATGAATCATAAAAACTCTTTAAACTTTTCACTCTAAAAGAAGATAAAGCGGGGGCAGTTTAGTTCTCCCCCGCTTTGCTTGATCAGATGACCATATCAGTCCATTACTTTTCTAAAAGCTCTGCACCCCAAGAATCTTTAATTTCGATTCCTAAATCATCCGCTACTTTTTTATTGATTACTAGTTTTAAGTTTTGTGGGTATTGTGCTGGCATATCAGCAGGTGTTGCTTCTCCTTTTAGAATCTTCACAGCCATTTGACCTGCCTCGTAACCGATGTCGAAATATTCAAAACCATATGCAGCTAAGCCACCACGTTCAACAGAGTCAAGCTCCCCTACAATAAGTGGCAATTTATTAGCATTCGCTACATCAATAACAGATTCTAAAGCAGAAACTACTGTATTATCAGTAATAATATAGAATGCATCTACTTTACCGATTAATGATTCAGTTGCCTGTTTTACTTCCGCAGAAGTTGCCGCAGATGCCTCAACAATTGTTAGGCCTTGCTCGCCCATAACTTTTTTCACTTCTTTTACTTGTGCTACTGAGTTTTGCTCACCAGCGTTGTAGACCATACCAACGTTTTTGGCACCAAGTTCCTTTAAGAAAGCCACTGTCTTTGAAATAGTATCAGGATGTAAATCGATCGTACCTGTTACATTTTTTCCTGGCTTCTCCATAGAATCAATGAGCTGTGCGCCAACAGCATCTGTTACAGAAGTAAAGATAATTGGAATATCGCTAGTTGCTGTCGCTGTCGCTTGTGCAGACGGCGTAGAGTTAGCAAATATTAAATCTACGTTTGCACTTACTAGATTGTTTGCAATCGTTGTATTAAGACTGTTATCCCCTTGCGCTATTTGCGAATCGTACTCAACTTTTAAGCCTGAGTCTTCAATTGCTTTTTTGAACCCTTCAGTGGCAGCATTTAAAGATGGGTGCTCAACAATTTGAGTGATCCCGATTTTATATGTTTTGTCATCTGCATTGCCGCTCTCACTTGCATTATTCGTTTCTTTTCCTTTTGAATCAGATGAACTAGAGCCACCACTACCGCAAGCAGCAAGCATTAATACTAACCCAAATAACAGGAACGAAAGCTTTTTTAAATTGCATTTCACAAATAATCCCCCCGATTATTATCTCTGATATTTATCACACTTCATCCAAACAAAGTGTGAACGTATCGCTATATTATCGTTATTATCGAGGTTCGTCAACAACATTATGAATGTTCTGACTTTTAAAATTGACATAATATTTTAGTTTTTCACTCAATTCGCCGCTTTAAACCGCTAAACTACGCTGTTTATAAAATTTAATCGCTTTTTCTAACATAACAAAAATTTTTTTTACAATTTTGCGAAGTATTAAGGAGTGAAGGTGAAAATACTGCTAGAGGCGAGAAACTTCTATTTCTACCCCTACGCTTTCGGTACAAAAAAACTTGCTGAAAGAAGTTAAAATTTTTTTCTAATTTTAGCTAACTTTTTATAATTCGAAAGTCGTCTAATCAATAGAAAATTAAATCATTTACATTAAAGGAGAAATAATTATGAAAAAAACAATAAAAAAATCTTGGATGATTGTATCAGCACTAACAATAGGAATGGCTGTCTTCACGCCACATCAAGCTGAGGCAACAACAGCAAAAACAACAAACGAAATAACAGTTCAAGCTGAGCAACAAATTAAAGGAACGATTAAAAGTGTTTACGGAGATAGCATCACAATCAAAGGAAAAGACGGTAAAAATTATTATATCGGAATTCAGAATTTTTCAGATGAGCAATTAGAAAAAATGAAGTTAGTAGAAGGTCAAGAAATCTCTGTAGAAGGTAGCTTAGTACAAGATTATTCAGATTTCTACACGTTTAACGTCTATAAAAAAGACTTACCTAAAGAAATAACAAAAGTTGATTTGGCTAAATTAGAAAAATTGTTTAATCAAATGAAGAAGTTAGAAAAAGAAGAGAAATATGAAGAAGTAGATAAAATTAATCTTGAAATGGATCAAATCACAAAGCCGTATATTTTAGCTAGCTGGGTACCTGTATCCTTCGAAGAGTTCATGGAAGAGTATGGATTTGGTGAAAAAAATATAGTTATTAAAGAAAAAGATAAAAAGCAGCTGAAAGATATTTATCAACAGTGGATAAAACTAGAGAAATCTGGTAAAGAAGAAGCAGCACAAACAAAATTTGATGAATTTCAGAAGGTTCTTCAACCTTACCTAGATGCATTATATCCACCAGTACCATTTGAAGAATACATTTCAGATATGGAAGTAGATATTCCGACTGAAGCTTTACCGAAACTAAAAGCGGTTTATAAAGATGCTCAAAAAGCAGATGCTGATAAAAATGATCAATTATCTGAAAAGCTATGGAATGAATTCAATGAAATGATTAATCCTTACATGAAGCCACTTAGCTTTGAAGATTACATGTCTAACTTTGATTTTGAAATCAAAGCAAAAGATAAAGCGCAATTAAAAAAGCTTTATGAAGAAGCAACAGCTCTTGATAAAAAAGGTGACTATGAAAAATCTAGTGAAAAATGGGTTGCTATCGACAACATTTTAAATCCATATTATGAAGCAAATAAAGAAATTCTAATCTCAGCTTCTAAAGTAACAATAAACGGCAAAGTTTACCTTACACAGCATAAATAAGTAAAGGTTTTCGGGCTAATCCTAAACGTCATTGAAAAATGATTTATGGGATTAGCCTCTTTCTTTTCTTACGTGGGTCCTAGATTTTTTATTAACACAACTGCTACAGGATTAAGTATTTCAATATAATATATTTCAGAAATCTCAGTTATGCAGATGTTAGCACAACAATAAGCATTTTAGTTTTACACATGACCCTTTACAAACTAGCATAAACATTGATATGATTGCCTTTGCTTTACGTGGTTCGTAACCATCCCACGCAAAAAAACTAAGGAGAAATAAATAGATGAAAATAAAATTTTTAGCAACGAGTGGCATTATTGCAGCGCTCTACATTGCTGTTACATTGCTAGTCACGCCATTTGGCTTTACAGAGGTGCAGTTCCGCGTATCTGAAATGTTCAATCATCTAGTTGCCTTTAATCCACGCTTTGCCGTCGGGATTATTATTGGTGTATTTATCTCTAATATATTTTCACCACTAGGCATCTACGATTTAGTTTTCGGTGTAGGGCATTCGATGATTACACTTGGACTGTTCATTCTTATTTGTAAATTTGTCAAAAATATTTGGGCACGTTTAATCATTAATACATTGTTATTTACATGCACAATGTTCATCATTGCCTTTGAATTGAACTTAGCTTTAGAGCTACCATTCTTCTGGACATGGTTAACTGTTGCTGCAGGTGAATTTGTTGTCTTAGCGGTCGGTGCACCTATTATGTATCTATTGAATAAACGCTTAAACTTCAAAAATTTGATTTAAAAGACGGATCTTTTTTAGATTCGTCTTTTTTAATATCTTGACAATATTCTGAAAATATTTTACAATTCTTTTCAATATAATGCTTAGAAGAAGATTAGTAGCAAGTAGTAGTACTTGTAGAGAGCTGATGGTTGGTGTAAATCAGTAGTACATACTTGTGAATGGACTTTGGAGCAGCCTCATTAAATGTGAGGTCGAATTTACTCCCCGTTACCGGAGTACGAAAGCGCGCAATTTTTGCGAATTAAGGTGGCACCACGGTTACTCGTCCTTTTCATAGAAGGATTGGAGTGACTTTTTTTATGGAAAAAATCAGATTAGAGGAGTCGAGAGCAGATGAGTACAGTAGTAGAGAAAAAAGGATATTTCGGTGAATTTGGCGGTAGCTTTGTTCCCGAGGAGCTTCAAAATGTTTTAAATATTCTAGATGAGCACTTCCAAAAATTCAAAGATGAAGAAGACTTTAATAAAGAGCTAGATTATTATTTCCATGAATATGTTGGGCGAAAATCCCCACTTTATTTTGCTGAAAATTTAACAAAACAATTAGGTGGCGCGAAAATTTATTTAAAACGCGAAGATCTCAACCACACAGGTTCACATAAAATTAATAACGTCCTTGGACAGATTTTATTGGCAAAGCGCATGGGTGCTAATCGTGTTATTGCCGAAACAGGTGCAGGTCAGCATGGTGTAGCAACTGCAACTGCTTGTGCAATGTTCGGGATGGATTGCACAATTTATATGGGCTTAGAAGATACAAAGCGTCAAGCATTGAATGTGTTCCGTATGGAGCTTCTTGGCGCAAAGGTAGTAGCTGTTGATAAAGGGCAAGGCCGACTAAAGGATGCTGTAGATGAAGCATTTGCTGATTTAGTAGAAAACTATAAAACGACTTTCTATTTACTAGGTTCTGCTGTTGGACCTCACCCATTCCCTTCAATGGTGAAACATTTCCAATCAGTCATTAGCCGTGAAAGTCGCGAACAAATTTTAGAAAAAGAAGGAAAGCTACCCACAGCAGTACTTGCTTGTGTCGGTGGCGGTAGTAATGCGATCGGTGCGTTTGCAGAATATATTGCAGATGAGAATGTTCGCCTCATCGGTATTGAACCAGATAAGGCTGCAACATTAAATGAAGGAACACCAGGTGAATTACATGGTTTCAAATGTTTAGTACTGCAAGATGCTGAAGGCAATCCCCTACCAACTTATTCGATTGCCGCTGGACTAGATTATCCAGGAGCTGGTCCGGAACATAGCTATTTAAAAACAATTGGTCGTGGAGAATATGTAACGGTGACAAATGAAGAAGTGCTTGAAGCATTCCAAGTGCTGTCAAAAGTCGAGGGAATTATCCCTGCACTTGAAAGCTCTCACGCAGTTGCACATGCACTAAAGCTTGCTCCATCATTATCCCCTGATGAGAGTATTATTATCAATATCTCTGGCCGCGGAGACAAGGACGTAGAACAAGTATTCCAAATGTTAAACAGATAATGAAATGTAATGAAACGAAAGAGCGACTTCCCTTTGTGGAAATCGCTCTTTTGACTATACCAATGAACTTAATTTCGGATAAATTTCTGCCACATTATCTCGAAGCTTAGCTTTTAGGAATTTCCCAACTGATGTTTTTGGAATTTCCTCTAAAAATACAACATCATCCGGCACCCACCATTTTGCAAATTGACTTTCTAAAAATGCAAGAAGCTCCTCGTCGGTTGCTGACTTTCCTTCCTTCAATACAACGCAAGCTAGCGGACGTTCTTGCCATTTAACATGCGGAATTGCAATAACCGCTGCTTCCAAAACAGCATCATGGGTCATTAACGCATTTTCTAAATCAACTGAGGATATCCACTCTCCTCCTGATTTAATTAAATCCTTTGTACGATCTGATATTTTAATAAAGCCATCCTCTGATCGCACCGCAATGTCCCCTGTATATAACCAGCCATCTCGATAGGCATCAGCCGTTCGTTCATCACGATAGTACTCGTGTGAAATCCATGGACCTCGTAAACGTAATTCACCCATCGTCTCTCCATCCCACGGTACTTCTCCATTGTCATTAATAATACTCGATTCAATACCGGCCATCGTCATTCCTTGCATAGCTCGCGATTCAATTTTCTTTTCAATTGGCCAGTCTTCCATCCAAGACATATAATTTGATAATGCTACAATCGGCGTTGTTTCCGTCATCCCATATACAACAATATACGGAATGCCATATTGCTCTTCAAATGTACGAATAAGACGGGTTGGTGAAGCAGAACCACCACAACAAATGGCACGTAGCGAACTTATATCTCGTTCACGCTTCTCTTGTTCCTGCAACGCCCCAATCCAAATTGTCGGCACTCCAGCTGTTAATGTAATCTTCTCCTGCTCCACTAAATCCAAAATTATTGCCGATGTAAATTGTGGACCCGGAAGCACCTGTGTCGCACCTACATTGACACTTGCAAACGGTAGACCCCATGCATTTGCATGAAACATCGGTACAATTGGCATCACAACATCACGCTCGGAAATGCCCATTGAATCAGACATACTCAGCATCATACTATGTAACACTAAGCCTCGATGTGAATAAACAACACCCTTTGGATTTCCTGTTGTAGCACTTGTATAGCACATTCCAGCGGGCTCCTCTTCCCCTAAATCCTCTGGGAATTGATAGTTTTCATCTGCTGCTGCCAATAAATCCTCATATGATAACGCATTCGGTAATGTCGTTTCTGGTACAGTATCCTCATCCGTCATAATAATAAAATGTTTCACTGTCTTAAGCTCAGGCGCAATGTTTTCTATGATTGGTAACAAATCAACATCAATTATTAAAATCTCATCTTCTGCATGATTAATAATATAAGTTAAATGCTCTTCTGATAAACGAATATTCACCATATGCAAAATAGCACCAGAACACGGTACCGCAAAATAGGCCTCTAAGTGGCGATGCTGATTCCAGGCAAAGGAGCCAATCTTTGTTCCCCTTTTCATCCCCAGCTTTGTTAGCGCATCTGCTAAACGACGTGTCCTTTTCGCCCACTCTCCATATGTTAAACGGTGAATCTTCTGTGGGCTCGTTCGTGAAACAATAGTCTTTCTAGCAAAATAACTTTCTGCTCGGTTAAAAAAGCTTGTTAATACTAACGGCGTCTGCATCATAAAAACCATCCATCCCTTCGTCTTGTGAACTGCCTCTCCATTACCTTTGTGAAATACTAATAAAAATATAATTGAATACTATTAATATTCTGAATTGATTATATTTGAAAATTATAAATTACGCTATATATTCCAATAATTTTCTTTTTATTGTTAACTTTTTCTAAAAATAACTTATTAGCATAGCGTGTGATTGATTTCCGTTCCTACTGGGCGCTTTGTTGCTGCCGCTACGTTAGCACTACGCTTTCGCACAGAGCAAAGCTTCCTGGGGGCGTCCGATGAGCCGCTTCGCTTCGCTGCAGGGTCTCGGGCCAAAAGGATGTTGGTCACGAAGGCGTTATCACAGGACGTGATGCTTTTAGCCTTCGTTCCTCTATCGCTAATCCCCAAGGAGTCGTCCAGCCTCCACTCCAATCAATTTATATACACGGTATACATTTAAAAATGTCATCCCAATTTTTAGTGATTGCCCGTAAAAATAAAAAAGACGAAGAAAACTGAATTGTTTTCTTCGTCCTTTTATCAGGAATATTTATGAAATGGCCTTTTTGTGTAGTTTGATTTTTAATTTTTCTAGCATATCAACTGTCATTTTTGCTAAATCATACTGAGCTTTAAAGCCCCATTCTTTCTGTGCCGCTTCTATATTTATAGAATTTGGCCAACTATCTGCTATCGACTGACGTACTGGATCTACATTATAATCCATACGGAAATGTGGTAAATGCTTTTTAATCTCCGCCGCAATTTCAGATGGCTCAAAGCTCATTGCAGTTATATTAAAGGCATTGCGATGTATTAGTTTGCTACTATCCGCTTCCATTAAATCTACAATAGCCTGCAATGCATCTGGCATGTACATCATGTCCATGTACGTGCCTTCTTGAATATAAGATGTATACTTACCTTGCTCAATCGCCTCATAGAAAATCTCAACTGCATAGTCAGTCGTACCACCTCCAGGAGGCGTTACATATGATATTAACCCTGGGAAACGTACACCACGAGTATCTACACCAAAACGATTGAAATAATAATCACATAATAGCTCGCCAGCTACTTTATTTACCCCATACATTGTTGTTGGGCGTTGTAATGTATCCTGAGGCGTATTATCCTTCGGTGTCGAAGGACCGAACGCGCCTATTGAGCTCGGTGTAAAAAATTGCAAGTTTAACTCACGCGAAACCTCTAGCGCATTCATTAAACCGCCCATATTTAAATTCCATGCTAGCAATGGATTTCTTTCTGCTGTTGCTGATAGTAACGCCGCTAAATGCATCATTGTATCAGCACCAAAATCCTTCGCTAACTCATGCATTCTTTGTCCATCCGTCACGTCCAATACTTCAAATGGACCCTTAATATTCTCAAGCTTTCGAACATCTGTCGCTAACACATTGTCCTCTCCATAAATACCTCGAAGCTTTTCTACAAGCTCAGAACCTATTTGACCAAGTGCTCCTGTAACCATTATCTTTTCCATTTCTCCAAACCTCCACCTGTGAACAATTGTACTTTCGGAAAGTACAATAATATATAAACAAACATTGATTTAATAACATTTTCGATGATTTTTATTATAAAGTGTTCACATTAAAAATACAACCATTATCTTTTTCATTTCGACAATTCGAACGCACAATCCTTTACTATCAGTATATGAGCCCTATATAATATTGTGCTGATAAAACAAATAAAATACATATGTACACCCCTAATGTACATATGTCCATTTTTCCGCATAGCAACAATATTAATTTCTTGATGACCGGAACGGAAATCAACCATACGTTATGGTGAGGAGCCAAAAAAAGAACCTTTATTGTATACATTTACAAAGAAAGGTCCAATTATTCTTATTAAATTGAGAAACGCTTTACCGCTATTTGTAAAACTTTTGATACCTTACGTAACTCTTGTATATAATCATGGAATTGCTGTTGTGCGGTTAATTGAGCAGCTGTTAAAGTAGCTACATGTTTAGTTGATGATGCATTTGTATCTGAAAATGACGTTAACATGACCGCATCCTCATTAACCTTTTTCGTATGATTGGCAATCTCTTGCACGGTTGCAGATACTTCCATTATATACGGCTTAATTGTATGTACTTTTTCTAAAATTTGATCAAAGCTTGTTGCCGTATCCCCGGTTACATGTACACCCTTTTCAGTTGCGGCTAACACACCCTCCATCATTTGCACAGCATAGTTTGAATCTAAATGAATGTTTTGTACTATCGACGTAATCGTTTGTGTTGACTGAACTGTCTGCTCCGCAAGCTTACGTACTTCATCGGCCACAACCGCAAATCCCTTACCATGCTCCCCTGCTCTAGCAGCCTCAATGGATGCATTTAAAGCTAGGAGGTTTGTTTGTGCAGTAATTTTTTCAATTACCTCGACCATTTGATCGATCGTAGAGGCCCTTTCTACAAGATTAAAAATGGCTGTATTCGATTTTTCAACTGCACGCTTAATCGCCTGTATTTGTGTTAAATTTGCTTGGACAATTTCCGTACCACTTTCTGCATCACGTGCAGTTTTATGAGCAAAATTTTCAACAACCTGTACTTTTTCTAAAATTACTTGGACACCATTCAGTACCTCCTCTAGAGAAGCTGTATTGGAAGCTAATTTTGTTGTAGAAGCAGCTGTTGAATCTGAAATAGACTGCACATCCTTTGCAATTTTGACTGTTGTATTAGACGACTGCTCTGAGGATTCCTGTAGCTTCCCAGACATTTCTTCTACCTCATATGCACTATTTGTTACTGTATGAAGTAGTCTTTTCACCTCTGTTGCCATTTGATTGTATGACAATATTACCTCGCCGAGCTCATCCTGTGCCACATAGCTGGCATTCGCTGTGAAATCCCCCTGCTCTGCACGCTTTAATAGTGACTTCAATTGACGTGTTGGTATATTTACAGCTTTCGTTGCTATTAACCCTATAAAAATCACTAACAGAACAACAAATAAACACACTCCACCCAATAGCCAATAACCGAATTGCACATCGTCCTGATATGCCTGTTGCTGTTCCTTAGACCTTTGGACCAAATAGCTTTGAGTTTCTTCTAATAATGTATGACTTTGCTGGCTTACGGGTAAATATGACTGAACATAAAACTGTTGTTGTTCATTTTGATCTAATTGTTTATAGCTATCAACCAGTTCTATCTGCTGTGCTAGTAGGGACTTGTATTTCTTCACCTGGTGATCCATCTTTTTATCAACTTCTAGATTTTCTAAATAACCTAAAGGCTGCTCAACATTTTTAAAAATGGCTGTCATTTCTTGATAAGTCCCAGCTGAATCTACTAAATAATCTAATTGTCGTTGTGATTCCTCTAGTTCATTTAACCATCCAATCGGTACAAGCCCTTCTGAATAGCTTTCACTTGCATGCCATGACATTTTCCGTAAATAATCAACACTAAAAACACCTAGCAATACATTCGATAGTACACAAACAATCATTAGTACTAGTAGCTTGTCTTTCACCATTATGTATCGAAAAAAACGCATTATCCTTGGCTCCTTCTCCAACTCTTACCAATAATGATAGTATGAAGATATAAAGCCAGTGTTATGTTTTTGTAAAGATTGCACGAAGAATTGTGAAATTAATCCCATTATCCCTAATATAATAGGCGCATATATCCATCGGAGTAACGTGATATTAGTCCTCACCAAATGCCTTCAGGAACATACCAGTTCAATTCGGAAATTTCCTCTACATTATGATGAGAGCTTCACTTTCCCCGTAACCTCACACTGCTTTGCTTACGCACATAAAT
>Ga0213822_1000942_pt1 | contig 18385 bp, 13 predicted proteins | sample MC6MC0908MG_FD_179872 | JGI IMG/M metagenome (GOLD analysis project Ga0213822, IMG submission 179872) | Enriched soil aggregate microbial communities from Iowa State University, Ames, United States - MC6-MC0908-MG | ecosystem: Environmental > Terrestrial > Soil > Unclassified | place: USA: Iowa...
AATACCCTATACCAGCTAATCAATATCCCTTCACAAGCTGAAAACTTCAGCTTAAAGCCATTAACTGTTGCTTCCCGTGAACAGCTTAGAGGGATTCTGCAACGAATATTACGAGACCATCCGTCTCCGGAGCAATTTCCATTACTGCTCATCGCCTTTGAAACAGAGTTTGATGGTGTTGATTATCAAGGTGTATTGCATTACTTAATCAAACACAGTGATGACAAAACGCTGCTGTCCTTTGTTAGAGGAAACGCTCGACTCGTAGACATTGACTTTGGCTACAGGAGGTCATTACGAAAATATTTCATTAGCCATCCAAAATCGCTTTGGAAAAATAAAACGCTTCGGAAGGAACTTCAATTAATCAAAAACTACAGTCTTAAACAGTTACTGAAGGAAGTGGAAACAGAAACTGCCAGCCCTGTGGTTAAATTCCTTAAAAAAAATGGACTGAAGCTGTTAATGGCCTTTGTCATTGTTGGCGGAGTGGGCGGCGGTGCATGGTGGATGTTGGACAGTTTTTTTGGTACTGACAGCTCTGTACCGAAAGCATCCAAAACGGCTGTGTCTAGTAAAAATAATTCTGGGAAAGAACAAAAAGATAAACTTACCGGTACCCCCATTTCGCTTGATTTATTTCATAAAGCAACTATGGATGTTGACGGTAAATCCTTTTCTTTACATCTTGACGGCAAGCAAGTAAAAAATATTATTGGAAAAGCCCAGCCTGATGGTAGCAACAGCATCCTGTTGACTGATCTTGAAGGTGGACAATGGACTTTGAATTTAACAACCGATTCAGATACTCGCCGCCCCTTCGATCAAAATGGGCTGCTAAATGAGGGATTCTCGCTTTATGGAATCGAACATGATTTTACCGGGGATGACATACCTGAAGTAGTAATTGTCGCAAGCAACAGTATATCGGATTCTTATGTTTGGGTTTATTCGTTGAAACTTAAATCGAATCCCCTACATCCTATTTTGGTGAAGAAAGGACGTTCAACCGTACAGTTAGACGGGAATAAACTCATTTTTCCAGACTACGAGGTGTACCAATATTCAACCGAGAGTCAAAATTTTGTTAAGCAAAATAATTAATTTGTCATTGAGAGCATTCCTTTATGGGATGCTTTAATTTTTTTTACCCTACACTCTCCGAAAAAAAATCAGCAAAAAATGTCGATAAATAATTCTATTTTTTTTGGTTATTAATAGTTAAGTTATTTATGGTTTAGGTGGTAAAATAGTATTATATAACGAACAAAATATTATTTTAAATCGAAAATGTTATTTAGAAGCTTAATGCCAGTGGGGGTGTATATAAATGTTAAAAAAATGGATTAGTAGTTTTGTAGGAGCAGCTTTTATTTTTTGTATAATAGGAACCTTTAATGTGCACGCGGTGGGTCCTGAATATGCTGCTTCTAGAATAGAAGGTGTAATGGTCGTTGATGTCAGCCGGTCTATGCTTTTCAGTGACCCGAACAAAATCAGTAATGAAGCGATGAAGATGTTTGTCGATATGTCATCCCTTAAGGGGGATAAAATCGGTGTCATTGCCTACGGGAATGATGTCGCTGCAAAAAAAGACATCGTCAAAATCCAATCAGAGCAAGATAAACAGGCGATAAAGGATTTTATTGATTCATTAGGATATGATCCGAATACTGACATGTCTGTTGGACTAACAGAAGCGGTAAAATCCTTGGATGTCAGCCATGAAAAGGAATATTTTCCGTTAATCGTCTTACTTGCAGATGGTAACAATGATCCAGACAAGACAAAGGGCAAAACAGCCAAGCAAGCCGGTGAGCAAACTGCCCAAGCAGTGGCTGATGCTAAAACAAAGGGTTACCCGATTTATGTCATTGGTTTAAACGCAGATGGCAAATTGAACAAGGATTTACTCCAAACTATAGCCACAAGTACGAACGGGAAATTTTTCGAAACAAGCAATGCAAATGACCTTCCGGGAATCTTAAGTGAGATTTTTGCCGATCATTTGAAATTAAAGGTCGTCCCTATCAAAGATGTTGTTGCAAAAGAAGAATTCCAAGATATAAAAATCACGATCCCGAATGAAAATGTTTTAGAAGCGAATATTTCTCTTGTTTCAAGCAAGCCAGTGGAATTGAAATTAGTTGACCCGTCTGGCCAGGAACAGGCCTTTCCATCAGATAAAATTAAACTAACGAAATCGAAAAACTACTCCATGCTAAAATTAATCACTCCTCCTCAAGGAGATTGGACACTTAAAGTCAAGGGGTTTCCAGAAGATAAAGTGGATATCAAACTTGTCTTTAACAATGATTTACAGTTAAAACTTGCCCCGCTCACAAAGGAGCTTAAAGCAGGGGATCAGGTCAAGATTTCCTCCTTCTTTGAGGATAACGGCAAGAGAATTACCAACAAAGACATTTACCAAACGCTGAAAGCGACTCTTTTTGTCAAAAATATTGATACAGGAAAGTCTGAGGAAATCCCATTAAATGCAAGCGATAAAGGATTTGCCGGTCAGTTTACTCTAGGAGATTATGAAAACGTTGAAATAATGGTGAAAGCGGAAAGCGACAGCTTTTTCAGGGAAACCCAGCCACAGAAGCTCACCGTCCTAAATGCAACAGGTGAACCTGTGGCAGCTGAGGTGAGCCAGACTGGGACTAAAAAATGGCAGCAACTCCCGTGGCTTTATATTGCGATCGCTGCAGCTGGAGCTTTTCTTATCGTTGCGCCGATCTTTTCCCTTAATGCAAAAAGAAAGAAAAAAGGCCTTGGGTTTAGTGGTCAAATTGTCGTTGAAATCAAAGATGATGTGACAGGTGAATGGATGGATCCACAGGTTAAGAAATTAAAAGCATATAAAGGAGAATTCTGTCTGAACGAGCTATTCTTGCTTGATCCGGAATTCAAAGAGACCGATCAAATCACCTTCGTACCAATAACAGACAATACATTACTGTTCATTAATAAATCAGGTGTCCAAATTGAAATGGGCGGTGTCTCGATTGATGCAGAAACCGGGCACCGGCTGAGACGAAATGACAAACTCCGTATGAGATTAGAGGAATTGAATAAATCAATTTACATTGCAAATGTTAGTTAAGGGAAAAATACCATTCAAAAAAAAACAAAAGCGATGAATTTCTATACTATTAAAAATAGAAATTCATCGCTTTTTATTACACTTCTTTCTTGGCCGCGGCAGCGTCCGCCCCAGGAGGACACTGTCCACGAACGGTGCCTGACACCTATTTTACCGTTATCACAATGCAAACGGTGACTTGCAATCAGTGGCTTGCAATCAGTGGCTTGCAAACGGTGCCTGACACACTATTTGTCTTCTTCAACCTTTCTTCTTCTGATGATGACGGCTCCTCCTGCTGTTAGGAGGAGTAGTCCGGCTGCAATGGTGCCGGCAAAGAGTGGTTTGTTTTCATAGATTTTAACGAGTGCACTCTTTTCCGCGATTTCGAATGGCATAGTTGAGGTAATCTCATTCCCGGCCTTATCGGCTGCGACTACTTCGATTTTATATTGTTTGATTTCTTTCAACGTTGTTTTAATGAGTTGGGCACCGTCTTTTGTCATGGAATCACCAGTAAATGGCTCTCCATTAACGGTGATCGATTTAATCGTATCCTCCGGATGCTCAAGACGGATTCCGACTGTCACCGCTTCGTAGTACTTCTTGTTTTTCTTAACACCCTCGTACACGACCGTCGGCTCGGTCTTATCAATAATAAATTCGACACTCATCTGTTTAATATTCCCAGCCTTATCCTTGACCTCTAAGAAAAGGACATGCTTCCCTTCTGTTTCAATTGGTGTACCCATTGTATAGGGCTCACCATCTAAAGTCAGGGAAATAATATCATATTCACTCATGTCTTTAATAAGAAGATCCGGTAGGATGTTCTTATTAAAATACTTGTTGTTAATAGGCTCCTTAAAACTAATAAAGCTAATGTCCGGCGCTGTTTTATCAATCGTAAAGACAACGGTTTGCGCACTCACATTTTTCGCCTTATCGCTAATGTTTGCTTTTAACACATAATCCCTTTCGTCCTCAAGCTTCTGACCACTCTCAAATGGCTTGCCATTAAGGGTAACCGTTGAATTGTCCTTATCTAAATGAAGATCATCATACTTTACTATTGGCGTGACATTCTTATTAAAAAAGCTATCCCCGACCCCTGAAATAGTTAATTTCGGTCTTGTCGTATCTAAAATGAAGCTAATATCTAACGTTGCTTCGTTTCCGGCTTTATCTTTAGCAGCCACATAATAGCGGTATTCCATTTCGGTGGCCGCAATCGGAATATGACTCTTAATGTCCTCTCCACCATTTAGAGTAACTGATGTGATCATATCTTCAGGCTGATCCAACACAAATTGAGGCGTGAAAATTTTATTAATAAACTCCCCATTTTGGATCTCACGATTTTCACCCTTGAATTTAGGCTTAATCACAGGCTTGGTTTTATCAATTGTAAAAGTCACCTTACGGCTAAAGCTGTTGCCTGCTTGGTCAACCGCTTCGACCACGATTTCATACGTTCCTTCCTTGCTAAAGGTATGGCTGAGCGCGGCCGTTTCGCCGCTAACTCGAAAACTTCCAGCATTGTAGCTGCTGCCATCTCTTGTCACCTTAATTGTGTTCAAATTAAGGTTTTTATCATTGATGGTCACATCCACTTGCTTATCAGTATTATAAAACGCATTATTTTCTACACCCTGAATATCGATGGAAGGCTTTGTTTGGTCAATTGTAAAGCCAAACTGCGGAATCGCCGAACGGTTCCCTGCTTTATCCTTCAAGCCTAGAGACATCGTATATTTTCCATCCTCAGCTAAGGTTTTCGTAACATGTGACTTTACTAAAAGTGATGAATCAACCTTTGTTGTCTCATAAACCTTCTTCCACTCACCAAACGAAATGGCTTTGCCATCCTTTGTTACCGCAAGCTCAATATCCCTAGCCGCAAAATTCCGATCCTCAACAGCAACGTACACTTGTTTCCCCTCAGGGTAATAGTGGGAATTGCCTGCGCTTGCATCAACGCCAGTTATGGTTAAACGTGGTGGAGTCTGGTCGATGATGAACTCCCGTTTTTCTTGTACACTCTCATTGCCTGCTTTATCGATGGATGCGAGCGTAACAGAATAGTCCCCATCCTCGGTGAATGTATAAGCACCAACACCAGTATCGTTGGTCCCAGCCAACATTTCCAGCTGGCTGACTTTTGAAAAAATAGATCCATCCTTCAATACGGATAATTCATTGCCCGTTAACTGAAGGTTTGTGTCGCTGATTTTAAACTGAAAATCCGTATTACTATTAAAATATCGCTTATCAGTGAAAGCCGGTTCAATGCTTACAACAGGAATAGTATGGTCAATCGTAAACATAATGGATTTTTGCTCCGCCATATTTCCCGCCTTATCCTTGGCATCGATGATAATTTGATAATCACCTTCATGTTGTTCATCTTCCTGGGCAAAAACGATGGTGTAGACAGAGTTTATCGGACTCTGTGTCCATGTTCCCGTCACAAAATCGACCGGTACATAGACTTCACCGTTTTTCTTTCTGACATCAATGGTAACATCGTTTGTATTAAAATTTGCCTGTAGTTCATTGATAACAATGGATACTGTTCCCTTTTTACCAAAATGGCCTCCATTAAAGTCGGCACTTAATTCGGTATCCACTACCGGCACAGTGGCATCAATCGTAAATTCTACAGTTTTCACCGCATCATGCCCGGCCGCATCCTTCGCCGTTACCGTGACCCGGTATTCCCCGTCATAGCTGGTATCAGTTTGTTCGCTATTTCCAAAAGGCAGCGCTAATGTCGAGGTTTCCCCGGTATTTTCCCATGGTGCAAACCGATCATCATCGCGGTAGTCAGCAAACTGGCCATCGCCATCCCGTTTTTCTACCTTATAACTGACGAAATTGGATTGATAATTTTTTTCCTTAACCTCGATGTTTACCGTGCCATTTTTTACAAAAGCAGCAGGCTCAATCCCGGTTAGCGACACTTCCGGGGCCTTTGTGTCAACAACAAAGGCGAGAGGCCCGATGGACTGACTTTGTTCCAACCCGTCAATGGAACTAAAAGAAAGTTCATAATTCCCGTCAGCTAAGGTTGTATCCTGCTTCAATGTGGCAATGGTCCGTGATTCATCCAATGTCAATGCCGTATTTTTTTGATTTAATGCAAGCACTGTTTTAGTTAAATCCAATGTCAAATCAGCAGCCTTTACAGAGAAACTTCCATTATCATAAAACTGCCGATCCTTTGCAGCTTTGCCGCCTACTAAGACTTCGAGCTCCGGCTTTTGGCTATCGATTATGAATTGAACCTTTTGATTGGCCTTATTGCCGGCAATGTCGCTTGTCGCAATTGTCAATTCATAAATACCATCCTCGAACTCCTGCTTTAATGCTGCTACTTTGCTGTCAGCAGTGAAGTTCGGCGTTAAGGAGATGGTTTCCGTTTTGCCGCCGATTGATTTTTTGGTCATCGTCATTTCAGTTACATTTGCATTTAATTGCTGGTCTTCGGTAATGTTGATGTCAACTGTTTTCTTTTCGTTATATTTCTGATTATTTTCGACACCTACAAGAGAAATGACCGGTGCACTTTTATCAATTGTAAAGGACAAAGGATAGGTAAATTCCTTCCCTTGGTTATCAGTAATGGTTGCCGTTCCTTCGTAATGCCCTTCCTCGGTCAGCGTAAGGTAGGCAATTCGTTTATTAATACCAAATTGATTTGGGGTAAAATCAACTACATGATCAAACCTTTCCGCGTTTTGTGTTCTTACAAGGTTTGCTGTGGCCTTGGTAATCTGCCCGTCGTCTTCAAACTTTATAGTCACATCATTGTGATAGAAAGCGTCTGGATCGATGCCGGACATTTTCGGTTCGCCTTTATTGATGGTGAAAGAAACCTTTTCCTTGTCGCTTTCATTCCCCGCTCGATCACGAAGGAATGCCGTTACATCGTATTTACCGGACTGAGGGAACTCTACTCGGCCCAATCGATCGTTTCCAACATCCCATTTTATCTCAGCTGGTTTCTCTTGCCCCTCTTCGTCGAGAACAACGAGGACAGATACATCATCATGGTTAAAATTCTTTTCCTCCACTGTGAGAGTTAAAACAACCTGGTCATCCTTTTCTGTATAGACTGATTTTTTTGTCCCGGAAAGGGTCAGCTTCGGCTTGATGGTATCTCTTTCGATACTGAATGTTGCCGGATTGGCTGTGAACCCCCATGTATTTTCAGTAAAATCAACGGTAATGTTTAACTGACTATCACTTTTGGAGGGCAAAGTAACCTCAACTTTATATTCACCATTAAAAACAGACGCCTCATCGAGTATTTTGCTGACCTTAATGGTATTAGCCTCTTTTCCATCGTATGATGCGTTAAGGGTAAATGGCTGCTTTACATCAACAGGCGCTGGATTCGTGTCAGTCGGTCCCTCTTCATTAGGCTTTTCGAGGGAGCTAAGATAGTTTTGATAATCCTCTTTCAGGTCGATAGTAAAAGTCACAATATCGTTTTGGTTGGTAAACCATTCCGGCTTCGCGTCTTTATCGATATTCCAAGTTTTGCTATTAAATTTGATATATCTGCTCGTCTCGTTTTGTGATAATACATGGTTCGTAAAAATAAGGGCAAAGATGACTATGATGATGGCAAAGCTAGTCCATACCAAGAATTTATTATGCTTATAGCTTTTATTGATCAGTTCTCCCATCCTATAAATCTCCTTTTTTCCCGCATTAACGGGCAGTGGGACCCCCACATCAAGACTTAAATTGAACCAAAAGGATAAGTGGGGGATCAACTGCCCGTAAAAAGTCCGATTGGTTCAACTAACACTCAATAGGGGATGTGAAAAATCCCCACTAAGTAATGTTTCACTTTATATGGTTGCCTTCGTATGAACGATGACCACGTCTCGCTCTTTTAAAAATTTGCTGTCAGACACCGGTGCCGTTAATACGGTTGTTTCCTCCATTCCTTCATTTAACAGCATAGTCTCGTCAATCCCTATCGATAATAACTCCGTTTCCGCATCGTCTCCTAACAATAGCTCTGTTTCGTCCGATTCAGCTTTTGCCAAGAGCTCAGTTGCATCCGCGACATCTAAGGTTGTTACTTTCGATTCCAGTAGTTCAGTGGCATCAACATTGACCGAAGGAGGGACCTCCGCTTCCAGTTGTTCAGTAGAATCATCATTGACGGAAGAAGGGATTTCCGTTCCTAGTAATTCAGTAGAATCTGCACTTACGGAAGATGAGACCTCCACTCCAAGTAATTCAGTAGAATCTATACTAATGGAAGAAGGGACTTCCTCATCCAGAATTTCTGTTGCATCCACACTACCCGAGCCGGCTACTTCCATTTCGACATCACGGCGGGGCTGAATCTCTCTTGTAATTGGCTTATTGTTCTGTTCTTGTTTTGAGCGGGATCGGCCCCGCTGCTTTTTGACCCATTTGTGGAAACTAAATCCCGTTAAATCCTCGATAACCTCTGAAATATTTAATTTGATATAAACAATAATAGAGATAATAAGAGAGAGGATGGCTCCGCCAAGGCCGCCATAAAACATTGTTTGAAATTCCACATTATCCCCCCTGCTCCACCAGATTCAAATTCATGTACCTTTTTTTCAGCTTTATAAATCCTTGATCCTCAGCGGCACCCTTTAGTTGCGATGCCTGTTCGTACACCTTTACTGACGCCTCGTAATTCCTCATTGGTTCTTCTATCGTTCGTTCGATATCGAGCAGCAAGTTTCCTAGTTTTATATAAGCATTAAGACTAGCAGGAAACTCCTTAATCGTGTTTTCGAATTGTTCAGCAGCCTGCTCAAGCTTGCCCATTTCCTGATAGATGGTTCCAATTTTTATCTGGTACTCCTCTTGATTAGGTTCCTCCCGGTCTTCCAGGAGATTCTGGTAATGATGGATGGCTTCCTCAAAGTCATCGCTCGCAGCCGTTTTATCTTGCGAATTAATTCCTTTGCTGTAATAAGCTTGTGCCAATTTCAGCTCAAAATCATGAGCATACTTGTCAGCTAAACGATCATCATCCAATTTGATTAAGACATCGTTTGCCTTATTGATTAATTGAATCGCCTTTCTATTGGCATCAGGGATTTGCGCTTTATAAGATAAGTAAATATTCGCTAACGAATTGTAGTTATTAATTTTTTTAGCATCATTGCGGGCTTTATCGGTGAACTTTTCAAAATCGTCCAAGTCATCGACAAACTTTTTATAGTCAATGTTTAAGCTCCCCATCGTTACGGCTAATGACTTGTAATACTCGACTTCGGGTTTGTCTTCTGACTTAACCCTGCTAAAAAATTCTTGAGCACGAATATAATCCTTTACCACATCAAAATAAGTCATCCCTACTTTGAAGAGAACCTCACTATTTTCATCGATATTGCCATACCCATCATCCAAATATCTTTCTATATTCGAAAGGCCCTTTTCCGCTTCGCCACTTTGAATATATATATCTAGTAAATTGTTATAGGCCATGGCTCTGCCTTTATCGAGCTTAATCGCTTGTTCAAGGATTTTAATGGCCTTCGTATTACGGTCATTTTGGATATAGCCGTTTGCCTCGTTAATTAAACTCATATAATCCTGGAGCTGATCATTTTTCATCCCCTTATAACCGATTACAGAAGTCGTCGAAAACCCTAGAAATAGAACGGCTGGAATCATAAATACAGCTAATTTTTTATATAGCTTGCGTTTATAGCCCTGCGTTAATTTGTTGATGTTCTGCAAATCATAGGCCAGCTCTTCACAGCTTTGATAACGATTACCGGGCTCAGCCTGGGTACATTTTGCAATAATGTGTTCAAGCCCCTCTGGAAGAGATGGATTCCATGTTCGAATCGGCCTTAATTCATATGGCGGGTCACTTAAGGTTTTTCCAGTCACCAAATAGTATAGTGTCAAACCTAAACTATAAATATCTGTTCTTGTATCCGTCTGCTTGCCGGATAACTGCTCGGGGGCTGCGTATCCTTTTGTCCCAAGATTCGTCGTATCAGTCGTATTCTCATTTTTAAACTCCCTGGCAATCCCAAAGTCAATCAGCTTGATTTTTCCCTCAGGGGTCAGCATGATATTATCGGGCTTCATATCGCGATAAATGATGGGGTTAGGCTTTCTCGTATGCAAGTAGCCCAGTACATCACTTAACTGTTTTGCCCAATCAATAACCTCATTAGGTGCAGCTGTTCGTTCACGATTTAACTTCTCCTTCAGCGATTCTCCTTCAATATAATCCATCACCACATAGATTTCGCCTTGGCGGTCAATAACATCATAGATACGCGGCAAGGCTCCGTGATCTAATCTTTTTAGCATATTGGCTTCAACAACAAGGCTGTTAACCAGCATTTCATTGTCGCTCTCCGCTCGTTTACGGATATCCTTTACCACCAGCGATTTCTTGAGCCTGTTATCCATGGCCAGATAGACAATACTCATACCGCCGCGGCCAATTTCTTTCAAAATTTCATATCGTTCATCAATAATTGTGCCGATTTTAATCAAGATGCTTCACCCGCTGTTACTTTCGTCATTAATGCTGTGATATTATCGGTTTCCTTCCGTTTCTTTACCAGTTCAACCAGCCCGACAACCGTTTCCTTCATTTGTTGTTCGTTAGAAAAGAGGTCTGGTTTTAGAATTGCGAACATCTCATCCTCGCTAATTTCATGGTAAAAGCCATCGGTGCAAAGCATGAACAAATCTCCTTCTTTTACCTTACCGTGTGATATGACAGGATCCAACTCCAGGGATGCACCAACACATTGCAACAGGACATTTCGGCGCGGATCGATTTTCGCCTGCTCCTCAGTTATATTGCCCCGTTCAAGTTCCCTGGCCACTAGAGTTTGATCCTTCGTTAATAGTGAAAGATCATCATGAATCTGGTAAGCTCTGCTGTCGCCGATCTGCAAAAGATAATATTTGGAATAAACAATCAATAAAGCCGTGATCGTCGTTCCCAGCTTTATATTAGCGGCTTCCCCATAATCTAAAATTTTTCGATTAAGTGCCTTCACACAATCCGCTAATTTTTGCTGGATATCAGTTTCGCTATAATTAGAAAGTGTTATCTCGGGAAGCTCCGTTTCAAACCAGTCCGACATCCCTTTAATTACAGTTGCACTCGCCAATTCCCCTTGTGATAGTCCGCCCATTCCATCACAAACGATAAACAGGCCGATACGTCCCTTTGCTGTTTTTGCCGTTTTAATCAGTAATGCATCCTGATTAGTTTTCTTCCTAATCCCTGTGTCAGTATGGTAGGCTATTTTAAAAGACATAGATTCACCGCCTTTCTTACTAGGTATCGCACGTTAAAGAGCATTTGATCAAGTAAGCCCGAAAGCCTAAGTTTTTTTAAAATAACTTAAAAACAAACTCTTCATTTGCAAGCGTAATTCGATCATCATGCTTGATTTTTACTTTTTCATTCTTGGCAAGCCTAATATCATTCACAAAGCTTCCGTTAGTCGAGCGGTTATCCTTTAAAAAGTACTCGCCATTTTCCGTCAAGATATGGGCATGTACACGACCAACTGTTTTATTGGAGGAGGTGTAATCAACATTCTTTGGATCGCGGCCAAGTTTAAAGATATCCTTAGCAATCATAATTTTCTCTTGCCCAGCAAATGTGAGTAAAAAAGCACTAGGTGCTGCAACCCCCAATGTGGTAGTCCCTACATCCGCCACTCCAAGGACCGTTGTTCCTTCATCCTGATGATAATCAATGTCAACCACTATTCCCTTTCCATTACTTGGCATGATGTTTATTTGTGTCCCGGCAATCGTGGCCGCCGCTTCGAAGGCACCTACTTTTTCTCCAAGTTCTGTTCTTGTCACCCGTTTGTACTGAATTTCTTCCTCAATTTCAAGCTTTTGGCCGGTTTGTTTATTCCGTTTTACAATTTTTTGGTTGGATGCTATGACCTTATTTTGATCTTCAAGAAGAATTTCAGCATTGCCTGGGCTGTAAAGACCAACACTTTTTCTTGCTGGTTCTGTAGAAAAACTTTTTCTTTTGACCACTTCCGTGATATTTTGCAATGAGATTGGCTCCACCAAATCTTTTCCCAATTCTTCGATCATTCCCTTTAAATCTAGCAGATCAACCTCTACTGCCCGAACAAGATAATTATGAATTTTAATAAAGAAACTCAAATCATCCTCCTCATCATAAGGCGCCATCCACAATAAGCTCAATAAAAACTCCTTAACCGTGCCGGTTTCATAGCGGTTATTTTTAAGCGGCAAATAGAAAAATAACGGTCTGCCTGATAACGGGTCAATATAAATATACCTTTTATCGGCAATAATATTGCCCAGCTGCAGTCCGATTTTTTTGGAATGAAGAAGGGTTTCTACTATATGTAAAAGAAACTTGTGTAACCGTTCCTTCGAGAATCCTTTAAAGAATAATGGTTTAATATTTTCCCATGAAGACAAATCATACCGAAAAAAAACATCTTTCTCTTTTTCGATGACAACCATAGACAACAAACCGAAAACTTGACTATTTTCCAACAAGCCAATTTCATTCTTTGCCACTTCCATATCGTTGGTCACCTGATAAAATAAATATTCACGGCAATTATCCAAATTAAAATCAATTTGTTTGATCACGGCTGTCCGACCCCTTTTTTAAATTACATTGTCTTAGAAGGGCTTACGAATTAAGCAATTTGCGCTTTCAGATAATCCTTCTTCCTTAAACTGGCTTGCATTAATCTGACCTTGTACAAATTATTGTTTATCTCCCTTTTATCTGGGAGTTTTGCAGCTCGAGCATACTATATGAGCATTTTTTCTTCCATCTTATTACTAACTTTTCTGCTTACATATTCATCATGCATATAAGAACCATCTTTAGCCACTTTTGCTTCAAATCGTACTGTAGGTTCACTTTTTTCATAACAAAGAGCAGTAAACGTATTATTCGTCGACGTTCCCCATGAATTCCCTACTGAATATACTACGTATTCCCCGCCGTACTTTTCTTCCAGTAATTTTTCAGCCATTTCGGCTCTTTCATCGTTCTTAGTTCTAATATTGCTGTCTTTCATACATCCACTCACTCCTATTAAAGAAATTATTGAAAAAACAACAATGAAAACCGCTTGAATCTTCCCATAAAACCTCTCCTTTCTTTGGATAATCCTAGGCATCTTAATTTTTGTATTTTCTTCACCATCCCTTTGTATTTGCATAAGTGCGTCATTACGACCTCACTCACCTTTTTAGTATTTTTTTAAGTATCGTTTATCCCTACTTTCATCCACAGCCAATCCGGATTATTTATTTTCACTCCCAAAAGAGTTGTTTTCAGAATGAGACTAAAGACGACGGATGACCATCGTCTTTAGATTTCATATTTATTTAAACGCGTCAGATAAATTAGTATTGGCAGTTTCTGTTTGGAATAGCCCTGTTCAACTAATCCTCTTCTTCGTCTGGAGCTTCAACTGGCTGATTTATAAATTGCTTTAGCACTTTACCATCTTTAGAAATGGTTTGGTCGGGGTTATTAATGGAAACAAAGCAGCTTCCTACGATCACTTTATATCCCATGATGTAAATCATGTCACCCATGTTTATTTTTCTGCTTTTCACCCTAGTTCCATTGACAAAAGTTCCGTTGGTACTATTCTCATCAACAATGCTCCATTGTCCATGACGGTAAGATAGGATGGCATGAGTGGCAGAAACAAATTGGTTAGCGAGAATAACATCGTTTTTCTGTGTTCTGCCAATGGAAATGTCCATATCTTTGTCCACAAGGAATTTCGTGAAGGTTTGGCGGTCATCTGTACTCGGCTCAGTAAAAACAATCATTTTATGATCCTGCTCTTTCGCAGCCAAATTATAGATGCTTAATGGACTTAGGACGGTATTTCGGATGGGGCTGCCGGAGCTGTCGATTACCTTAACCTCTTTATTGGATTTTAGAATCCACTCACCGTTCATCCCTTCGATACCAATCAGTTTTTTCGACGAGTTTTCATTAGAATCATAGATCCAATATTGACCTCTAACCTTATCTGGTAACGCGATCGAATGGATCCTATCTTTATTGATTAAAGTAACAATCATCTACTACTTCTCCTTGTTTCCATAAAAAAACAACAATTAATTACCATTTTATATTAAATTCGCACTAGGCTCATGATAAAAAATACCTAGTTATCCTTTTTTTTACAGACTCAAAACACATACAAAAATAGTACAATTAGACTAGGTCGTTTTTACACTTTTTAACAACTGCACAGCTGTTATGTACAATATTCTGGTGGTTACACATAAAAATAAAGATATTCCTTTGAAGGTTTTTGTGAGTTTATTGTTGAATTATTTGATCGTATGTAACAAAATGAATAGAAACTGACTGCGGAAAAAAGGAGATAAATAGAAATGCAGGAGCATACCATTTCAGATTTTAAAATTTTAATTTCTAATCTATTAAAAGCTCGTTTTCCATATTTATATATTTCTACATGGGAAGAAGAGCGGGCGGTAACGGTGATTCAATCCGTTGTCACAAATGAAAGCCTAATCAAAACAACCCGTAAGGTTTTTACATGGAGTGTAACCAATGGAATGTCGGAGAATGGACAAAAAGGGAAGGAAGAAACGAAGGTTCCCTTCAAGGCACTCGAGTTTATTGAACACTATAATGAACCAGCCATCTTTATTCTTAAAGACTTTCATGTATACTTTGGTGTAAATGGACGTCACGCGGATCACCAGCTAATACGGAAAGTCCGGGACCTCTTGCCTTTATTGAAGCAAAGTCTACACCCGAAAAATGTCATCTTTGTAAGTCCTTGCCTCGTATTGCCGGATGACCTGCAAAAAGATGTGACAATTGTCGATTTTGCCCTTCCTTCTTTTTCCGAAATCAAGTCCGTTTTAGATGAAATGATCTATGCCAACCAAAGAAGCGGGCGAATTGTCATTAATCTTCAACAGGAAGAAAAAGAACGACTGGCGAAAGCCGCTTTAGGACTAACGCTCTATGAAGCGGAAAATGCTTTTGCCAGGGCGATGGTAGAGGATGGCAGGTTAGATGTACATGATGTAGAGGTCATTATTGAAGAGAAACGACAGATTATCAAGAAATCCGGAATTCTTGAATTTATTAAGAGTGACCTCAAAATGGAGGATGTAGGCGGACTCGAAAATCTCAAGCGCTGGTTAAAGAAGCGAAATAAATCTTGGCTAGATTCTGCCGAGAAATATGGGCTACCAGCACCAAAAGGGGTACTCATTACGGGAGTTCCCGGCTGCGGAAAAAGCTTAATTGCAAAATCCATCAGTGCGATGTGGCAGCTTCCCCTGCTCCGCTTGGATATGGGCAAAATCTTTAGCGGGATTGTTGGCAGTAGTGAAGAAAATATGCGGAAAGCCATCCAAACTGCGGAAGCCATCTCCCCGTCAATCCTTTGGATCGATGAAATTGAAAAGGGGTTCAGCGGCCTGTCCTCTAATGGAGATAGCGGAACCTCAAGCCGAATATTCGGAACCTTTCTGACTTGGATGCAAGAAAAGACGAAACCAGTATTCGTTGTAGCAACAGCTAATAATATTCATTCCCTGCCCGCAGAGTTGCTGCGCAAGGGTCGTTTTGATGAGATCTTCTTTGTTGACTTACCTACGATGAAGGAACGGATGGATATCTTCCGGGTACATATTCAAAAACGGCTAACGAACCCCAGTGTAATAGGGAGATTCGACGTAACAGACCTGGTAATAGAAGAACTAGCCAAGTTAACAGAGGGATATGTGGGAGCTGAAATAGAACAAGTGGTGATTTCGGCCTTGTTCGAGGCGTTTTCGGAGGATCGAAGTATTGAATTCGGCGATTTCGAGAAGTCCATTCATCATACCGTCCCGCTTTCTATTACCCAAGCGGAGCAAATCCATTCAATCCGAGAATGGGCCAATGTTCGAGCGGTAGCTGCTACACCGAAGGAAGATCGAGCGGAATACAAAAGTGAGCTGGTAAACCTAAAAAAAGCTGTTCCTCCAAAGGAAGAGGATATCAGAATGGCACGAGGCGGCAGAGCCGTAGACTTTTAGAATGAAAGAGCGGTGGATACGATGTCAAAAAAATTACGAATACAAATTTTTCAAGATGGGCAAATTCAAGCGGAGGTTCTAGGGGTTAAAGGAAAAAAGTGTACCGATTATATCTCGCTTCTAGAAGAACTATTAGATGCGGAAACCATTGACTCTGAATATACCTCTGAATTTTATGAACCGGAGGTAGTCGAACTAGAAGAGAGGTCAGCAAACTCGATTCAAATAAATGGAAAGGAGGATTTCTAGCATGTCAGTATCGTTAGCGCTTATTCCACTTGCCCTCACACTTCGTGCTGTTATGGGGAAAGATAAATTCCAAAATTGGGCCGAATCCGTGCAGGTAACAGGCCTTGAAACCGATTCAATACAATCCTTTCCAACCAATTTCCGAGATGGGGCCATCCTCACTCGAACTCTAAAAGAGTTTGGTGTCAATCCAATTCAAGGTGTCAATGGAACGATTACCTGCACCGTACAAGGGACGCATTTAACATTTCGACAGCATGGGGACGCTCCTTTTTCAGTTGAAATGGAAAATCCACCGAGTTTACAAGAAATTTTCATGTATTTATCCGATGTAGACGATGAGTACAAACGCTGTGTTCAAGCCTTAGTCTATGAAAAACTGAAACAAAGAGCTGCCGAGCAGAACTTAGCGATTGAAACGGAAGAAGTGCTGGATGATAACTCGATTGTCATTACACTTACGATCCAAAAGTAACACCTCACCGAAATGGATAAACCTTTGGTCTCTTGTCCAATTTCATCCATGCCGGAAGGTCTGAATTTTTTAAGGAGGGCATAAATCATGACAAGCACACCAAGGGGAATATTTTGGAGGGTAAGAAATTCCTGGTGGATCCTCTTACCCTTTACCATTTTATTTAACTGGATTGCTTTTTTCATCATCGGATATAAAGTAAAACATAAGAAATGGTCTATCTATGGAGGCATTTATTCAATACCGTTTATTCTCCTTATAGTTTTAGGAACGCCTTATGATACAACTCAATGGCAATGGGATGTCATCGGATATTCATTATTCGGGGGAGCAATCGCCTCGATTATCCATGCCTTTCGCATCCGAAAAGAGTACCTGTTTCGGTTAGAAGCCGTTGAATTAAGAAAACCCGAAGAAGAAAAAAGGTTAAGAGGACAGATTGAATTAGAATATGGAGTGCGGAACAACCAAATCCCTCCACACGAAACTTCCAGTTTACATCATACGATTCCGGTGTATCCAAATCCAACACCACAACAGGCTCAAGTACAGCCAAATAGTACTGCGGCTGCTTCCACATCGATTGAAACGCCCCTAGTTAAGATTGATCTTAATAGTGCCTCAGAGCTTGAACTGGCGGAATTACCAGGGGTGGGTGCAATTTTAGCAAAAAAGGCAATGAATGAACGGGAAAGGTCAGGAGGATTTCAATCTCTTGAAGACTTTGGCCAACTCCTCAGCTTAAAACCGCATATAATTGAAAAAATCAGACCATATGTCGTAGTAACGGCCCCACAAGAGCCTTCAGCACAACAATGGGCAGGACGGATGGTTGATTATTAATGAAACTTCGAATCCATCAATTCATTCCCTTCACCCGCGTTGAAGGTCCCGGTGAACGAGCTTGTATTCAAGTTCAAGGCTGTCCAATCCACTGCCCGGGATGTGCAGTTCCATTTACATGGTCAACGAAGGGCGGATATGAGATAACAGTCTCAGAACTTGCACAACGAGTATTGACTGGACCTAAGGTGGAAGGGATTACGTTTTTAGGTGGTGAGCCCTTTGAGCAAGCAGAAGCCCTGGCAGAATTGGGTGCTCGTTTACAAGACGCCGGTCTGTCTGTCATGACCTTTTCCGGATACCAGCTTGAACATATACGAGGGGCAAATCGTAAGGATTGGAATGATTTGTTACGCGTGACGGATCTCCTGATTGATGGTCCTTTCAAAATAAAACAGCGTGACCTTAGCCGGCCATGGGTTGGGTCGGCAAATCAGAGATATCACTTTCTAACCAATCGCTATGTCCATTTGAAGGATCAGTTACCAAACATTCCAAATCGAATGGAAATCACCTTAAAACCTGATGGGCGCATATTTGCGAACGGCATGGCCACCATAGAAGACTTAGAAGGTTTATTTAATAAATTATTATAAGAAAAGCGCAAGCGCCCTGGTCAGCGGCGTATGGCC
>Ga0213822_1000944_pt1 | contig 18380 bp, 17 predicted proteins | sample MC6MC0908MG_FD_179872 | JGI IMG/M metagenome (GOLD analysis project Ga0213822, IMG submission 179872) | Enriched soil aggregate microbial communities from Iowa State University, Ames, United States - MC6-MC0908-MG | ecosystem: Environmental > Terrestrial > Soil > Unclassified | place: USA: Iowa...
GGTGATGAGCCCCAAAAATGTAAAATAAACCACTTCCAATTATCATCATCTGAAGATAAAACATCTTGCACATGTGGGACAATTTCTTCTGGAAAAGTTAAAAGTAATCCTAATACGCTTGGTGCCACTGGCCAATTCATATCTTGAATCCATTCGAGGAGGTTAGGCAGTAAAGGCAATATTTTATCTCTATCCATTTTTTTAATCATTTCTACTCTATCATTATCAAATTTATGTCTTGGCAAAAGATCTTCAAAGTTTTCCAAATGTAACCCTCCCTTAGATTTATATACATGGCAACCTATTTATTATATCAGTCTTTATTTAAACTAATTGTTGAGTGTGAATATAAGCAATTTTTACAAGCTGTGATCGCTTATAAAACAGGCAAAGAAACTGCGCAAGATTTGCAAATAAATTACAAGTAAAGGAGAATACCCGTGGAAGCAGAGCAAATATCCGCGCGAAACAGGAGAATACCCGCGGAAGCAGAGCAAATATCTGCGCAATCAGACGAATCTCGCATAAATCACAAAAAACAGGACATGCATATAAAATCATGTCCTGTTTTATAATGAAAATTATTTAATGCAATGCATCGCTGCCTCAGCTTCATGCCACGGAACGGAGTAGCCTTTGCCTTTTGCACAAAATATACTGGAGGATGTATAGTCAGGATCGGCATTTTTATCGTAGCCGATTTGCGCGATCACTTCTTCTGTATTATGGCACACATCATAGCCATCAAATTGTAGGGAGAGTACGCCTTTCCCATTAGTATAGGCGGCAAAGGTTGTGCTGTAGCTCATAAATGTTGCAACAGGGGCACGTCCAGTTAATATGACGTCATTCTCAGTTAAGATTGGTGCGTCAAATGTACCTGAAGCTTGCTGAATATCGGTCATCATGCGGCCGATAAAATCACTAGGGGCTTTAAGCTTAAAGCGATAGTAAGGCTCTAGTAATATATTTTCTGCTTGCTCAAGACCTTGCCGTAATGCACGGAATGTTGCTTCGCGGAAATCGCCACCCTCAGTATGCTTAATATGCGCTCGTCCCGTTAAGAGTGTGAAACGAATATCCGTGACAGGAAAACCTGTTAATAAGCCATGATGATCCCGTTCGAATACATGTTTTTCTATGAGTCGCTGATTGCCAACCGATAAATCATCCGCATGGCATGCATTGACAAATGTAAGGCCAGCACCACGTGTGTTTGGCTCCATCAATAAATGTACCTCGGCGTAATGCTTTAATGGCTCGAAATGGCCGTAGCCTGTTACAGTTGTTGCGATTGTTTCCATATATAAAATTTGTGGCTCACCAAATGAAACAGCTAGTGAGAAACGTTTGTGAAGGACATCGGCTAGCACTTCGAGCTGGATGACGCCCATAATATGGACATGAATTTCTTGAAATTTTTCATGCCATAGTACACGTAATGATGGTTCCTCTGCTTCAAGCATGCGAAAAACTTTTAAAACTTCTTTTATATGCTGATCGCCTGCATATTGGACTTTTGCTTGCAAGGTCGGCACTAACTCATAGGGCTGCGGGTTAGTCGCACTACCGATGATATCACCGATGTTTGCGAGACTTAGCCCCTTGACTGCGAAAATCTCCCCAGCTTCAACCTCTTGGACTGTTTCATAGCGATTTCCATTATATAATCGAATTTCCGTCACTTTTTCAGTTAGATCTCCAAACGAAAATTCATCACGAACACGCAGAGTTCCTTGTAATGCCTTCATAAAAGTTAAGCGTTGATGGCCATCATAACGAATTTTAAATACTTCTCCTTGGAACGTTACATCGTCGTTAAAATGTGTCTCAGTAAGTAGAGGAAGCTGTGAAATGAATTCCTTTATCCCAGTATCTTTTAATGCAGAGCCAATAAAACATAAAAAGGCCTTTTCCTGTTTAATCATCGCTTGTATATAAGTAAGGCAGTTAACGCTATCCAACGTCTCATTAAGAAAAGCATCGAGAAGCTGCTCATCACGCTCAGCAAGCCATTCCATCATGTGATTGGAAACATAATCAGAACGGAGCGGTTCATCTACTAATAGTACTTCCTTAGAGCAATCTTTTTGAAGCTGTGCCATAACGGCTTCGATATCTGCACCTTCACGATCTATTTTGTTGATAAAGAAGAAGGTAGGGACATGATACTTGCGTAAAAGTTGCCACACGGTTTCAGTATGACCTTGTACTCCTTCGACCGCACTAATAACAATGATGGCATAATCCATAACACGAATAGCACGTTCCATTTCTGGCGAAAAATCGACGTGCCCAGGTGTATCGATTAACGTATATGTATCGTTTCCAATCGTCATGCGACCTTGTTCCGCAAAAATAGTAATGCCTCGCTGACGCTCGAGTTCATGATTATCTAGAAATGTATCTTGATGATCAACGCGACCACGGGCATGAATACTGTTTGTATGGAATAGTAACTGCTCAGAAAATGTTGTTTTTCCTGCATCGACGTGAGCTAGTACACCAATTGTTTTATGCATAAAAAATCCTCGTTTCTATTTTTCGTCCATTATCATTGTAACAGAAATAAAATAAAGTAAAGACTACTAATCAGTGAGGGTTTCGTCACCCCAACTGGATAGAGGAACATCCTGTTGCCCCATAGCAATCGGGCATTTCCAGGCTGTTAATCTTCCGTTAAATTTCTTGGCTGTCTGCTAGTTATGTGGGATAAAAATATTTCATGTAAAATAGTTAGTGTTTATGTCGAAATAGTGCTACTATATTCATAATACTTATTTTTCGATTTTTCCGAGAGATTGCGAACATAAATTTCTTCTGCTAGTCTAGCAATATCATTTTAAAAAAATAATAGATGTATTGGTGCAAATGATTTGTCATTTGCTTAAAAGGGAAATCGGTGCGAATCCGATGCTGTCCCGCAACTGTAAATGGGGAGTCTATACAAGATGCCACTGTAGCCATGCTATGGGAAGGCGTATAGATGATGAACCTAAGCCAGGATACCTGCAAATATGTATTCTTTGCTTAAACCACGAGGATGGGGCTAGTGAATAGGTTGTAGAACCCATCTTTCACTATGCGAACCTCTTGGAAACAAGGGGGTTTTTTTATGCCCTTTTTAACTAGAAGTCAGTAGCAAAGAAGTCTAATGATTTCTTTCTATATATTTAACATCAAAGGAGACGAGGACATGAAGAAATGGAAAAGATTGTGGCTTGTCTTTGCGATAGCATTGATCGCTATACTTAGCGCGTGTAATGCAAAGGACAAACCAGAATCGGCTGCACAAGGGGAGAAGGTAGAGCCTTCACAAGCTGAAAAGACAGAGATAACGATTGAAAATAATGGAACAACACAAGTATATAAGGAAGCACCAAAAAAAGCGATTAGCTTAAATCAACATGTAACAGAAATTATGTTAGCGTTAGGCTTAGAAGATTCAATGGTAGGTACCGCCTATTTAGATGACAATATTTACGAGCCCTTACAAGCTGCCTACGATAAAGTGCCTGTGTTAGCTAAACAGTATCCTTCAAAGGAACAGGTTATTGATGCAGAAGCAGACTTTTTATACGGAGGTTGGAAAAGCGCCTTTGGAGAGAAAGGTGTTGGTACACAGGAAGAGCTTGAGGCATTAGGGATTCACACTTATTTACATACAGCCTCAAGTATGACGAAACCAACTTTAGAAGATATTTTCACAGATATCCGAAATATCGCAAAAATATTCCGTGTTGAAGATCGTGGAGATGCTTTAATTGCACAAATGACCAAAGATGTAGAGGCTGTACGTACAAAATTACCACAAAATGGGGAAGAACTGCGTGTATTAGTGTTTGATAGTGGTGATAAAGATGTCCTTACTGCTGGACAAAACTTTATGAATGAGCTTGTGACGATTGCTGGTGGTAAAAATATTTTTGGCGATGTGGAATCAGGATGGACTACGGTATCAAAAGAAGATGCAATAGAGCGTAATCCAGAAGTCGTTGTTGTTGTTGATTATGGAGAAACAACGGCGGAACAAAAAATTAATTTCTTAAAAAATGATCCTGCCTTAAAAGAAATAGAAGCCGTTAAAAATGAACGCTTTGTGATCTTACCACTTTCTGCTGCATCTGAAGGGGTTCGTGCTGCAGAAGCTATTCAAATTTTAGCAAAAGGCTTCTATCCTGAAAACTTTTAGACAAAATAAGGAGCTAGCGACTTGCTAGTTCTTTTTTATAAGGAGAGTTATAAATGAATGCATTTTGTAAAAATATACCGGACAAAACATTTGAAAAGCTAAATCATAATGGAGAGTTTACATGTCTTGCAGTTAGCCCAGGTATTATTAATAAGCATTATACCCCTGCACAATTTCAAACAATTGCAAAGGTTGTAGGGGAAACTGGTGCAATCAAATACTCCGCCTCTTACAGTATATTAGTATCTATTCCGACAGTAGATGTAGCAGATACAACTAAGGAGCTACAAGACGCTGGTCTGTATGTAACAACAAAGAAAGGACCAATTGTTGCGATGAAGGCCTGTGATTTCTGTGATGGTGATAAGATGGAGGCAGCACCGATTACTCAACAGCTATATCATTCATTAGAAGGAATAGCGGTCCCTACAAGATTACGTTTAAACGTAAATGGCTGTGCCTCTGCCTGCTACAATCCAGTATATGATGATATTGGCCTTGTTTATCAAAAAGATAGCTTTGATGTCTATTTAGGGGCGGTGCCAATGGGGGCAAAAGCACAAGCTGGGACGCTATTTGCTAAAAGGGTGGCAGTTGACCGTATTGAAAGTTTTCTTCATGAAATCATTCGACTCTATAATGAGCATGCTCGTCCGAATGAACCTTTTTATAAATTTTATCGTAGAACAAATTCTGCTGATTATTGGAAAATGTAAAAAAAGTGATGTTAAAACACACTTTTTTGAGTTTTGGACCATCCTTTTGTTACTTCTATTGGAATATTCGAGCCAACTTTCATGGTATTTTTGACAATAATCCAGCACCAATATGTTAATCTCCTCGTGAAGCTATTTCTCACGTCTTAGTAATAGGAGACCGTTTAGGTAAAAATTTCTTATTTTGAAATAAATTATATCTGTAGCTCTTTGTAATTATTGCGAAGCAGCTACTTTTTTTTCAGTGTATGTTTTTAAACATCTCATATAAGTAAAAACGCGGCCAAATTTAAAAATTTTCTGTTTATAAGCAGGAATAATACTTAGGGCGTCGAAATATTGTACTATGTAATGCAATTAACAAAAAGGGGCGGGAAAATATGACATCCAAACAAGGGATTAAACCGGAAGATCTATATCAATTAAAATCAGTGGCAGATCCACAAGTATCACCTGATGGAACAGAGGTTGTATATGTGGAGACTCATATCAACGACAAGAAAAAAGACTATGTGTCTAATTTATATTACATAAACTTGGATGAAAAAATTCCTCAACAATGGACATTTGGTGAAGATAAAACAAATTCACCTATTTGGTCTCCAGATGGCAGTAAAATCGCGTTTGTGTCAACGAGAAATGGCAAGCCACAAATTTTTGTGCTTTCTAAAACGGGCGGAGAGGCGAAGCAAATTACTCATTGTAAAAACGGTGCGACATCACCTATTTGGTCGCCGTGTGGCAAGAAATTAGCCTTCTCTGTAAAGCTTGGTAAAAATGAAAGCATTGATGATAAAGCTGAACCTGATAAGAAAGAAGACAAAGAACTAAAACCACTTGAAATCGAAAAGATGAAACATAAGTCAGATGCAGCTGGATTTCTGGATATGGAGCAATTTACTCAAATTGCAATCGTCAATCTTGAATCTGGGGAATTAGAGCTGATGACGGAAGGAAAAGATCATTTCCAGCTTGGTACATGGTCTCCAAATGGAAAATATCTTTCTTACAGTGCAGACTTAACAGAGGATCTAGATTTTTCATTCATGAGTGATATTTACTTATTGGATGTAGAAACGAAACATGCGCGCAAGCTAACGGAAGGAACAGGGGTGTTCTACCAAACTTCATGGTCTCCGAATAGCCGCTACATAGCTTTTGTTGGCAGTGAAAGAGAATTTGAAAATGCGACACATGCGAAGCTATGGATTTATGATTTGGAACATAACCTTACGACATGTGTAACGAGTGAATTTGACGTGCCTGTCGGTGATTTTGTTGTGGGCGATTTCCTTCAAAGTGTTGTTGCCCCGCGTGTCCAATGGTTGGAGGATAGTGAAAGCTTTTACTTCCAAGTGACAGATCGCGGAAATACAGCCATTTATTTTGGCAATCTTTCTGGAGAATTATATCCAGCTATACATGATGATCAGTATGTATATGGTTTTTCACTTGATCAAAAAAATGATAAAGCGGTAGTCGCAATTAGCACGACGACAAATCCTGGCGATCTATTTTACGTAAATTTAAATACTGGTGAAAAGGAACAGCTTACACAAGTTAATGAAGAATTTTTAAAGACGAGAGAATTATCTGTGCCCGAAGCAATGGAATATGAAGGGGCGGATGGCTGGAAAGTAAGCGGCTGGATGATGAAGCCAATCGGCTATGAAGAAGGGAAGAAATATCCACTTATTCTAGAAATCCATGGTGGTCCGCATGCGATGTATGCCAACACCTATTTTAATGAATTCCAAATCCTTGCTGCACAAGGCTTTGCGGTTCTTTATACGAATCCTCGCGGAAGCCATGGATACGGACAGAAATTTGTAGATGCAGTCCGTGGTGATTATGGTGGCAATGATTATAATGACCTAATGGCTGCTGTTGATTTTGCATTGGAGCACTATGATTTTATTGATCAAGTCCGTCTCGGTGTAACAGGTGGGAGTTACGGGGGCTTTATGACAAACTGGATTGTCGGACATACCAATCGCTTTAAAGCCGCTGTTACGCAACGTTGCATTTCTAACTGGATTAGCTTTTACGGCGTAAGTGATATCGGCTATTACTTCAATGACTGGCAAATCCAAGCGGGACTAGACAATATAGAGAAGCTTTGGCATCATTCACCGCTTAAATATGTGGACAATGTGGAGACGCCGCTGTTAATTTTACACAGTGAAAAAGACTATCGCTGTCCGATTGAACAGGCAGAGCAATTATTTATCGCCTTGAAACACCGTAAAAAAGAAACAAAATTTGTTCGCTTCCCTGAATCCAATCACGAACTTTCAAGGAGCGGAAAACCAACGTTAAGAATCAATAGACTAGAATATATTCGGGATTGGTTTGTGGAATATCTGTAAGAGAAAATTTTGGTGGTCAATAATAATACCTGGTCTTTAGGTGCTACTTGTTTAGCTCCTAAGCTGTTAATTGCTTCTTCTTGTGCCAATCTTTCTGCTCGTTCTTCTTCGAGAGACATATTGACGGTGAATTGGAAATTGAGGAAGTAACACTGATGTTAATTAATAAATACAAAAAATCTCCTAAAGCTCCGAATGATTAATTTCGGAGCTTTTTTGAAATTAATTATTGTTCCAGGCCAGGTACCAGTGTTGCTGTAGCCAGGGGCAAAGTAGAAAATAATTATGTATGGATTCCTGACAGAAAATGTTCTACGCGCGTCATGCCAATGATTCTTACTTGGAGTATATGTCTCTCAAAGATCTCTCTAGACGTCTTACTCATCATATTCAGTTCGATGAATAACCGCTTGAATTCGTTGGTAAAGGTGATTGATTTTTCGCTGTTTTTACTTACATATTTATTATTAGAAAAAAGTTCACGATCTGCTTAGCTAAAAAATTTCTTACTCACGCTATCCTCCTCTATGTTTATTGTCAGTTTACAAAAAGATACCCACAGCTTGAACACCTTTATTTCTAAAGTGTCCAGTCATGGGTACCAGTTTATTTGGGCAAAGCCAGCTTAATCATTTAATTATTTAGCTGTTTTAAATTCACTCCGCACATCTTGGTACAAATCCTCAGACCCAGCGTTCGGTGAAGGAGTAAAATCTAGGGTAACTTTATTATCGGTAATCAGCACAATCATTTCTTTATCGTTTGCCGATTGAATGAGTACTAATGTTCCTTCTGATTCTTCGTCCTCATATGCCACAGATTCTGCAACCTTCGGATCCTTCAGCATTTGGTTCTCCGAAACTCCTGACTTAGCATTGGTGCGATATCCACCTTGCATATCAGGGTGCACACTCTCCTCAACAAACTTCAATCTCTCCTCTTTTTTTTCATTGTTGTAGTAATCCGTAACATAGGATAATGCCAGCTTCTCATCAGCAGCTCGTTCCTCCGAATCAGCAGCTTCTTTCTCCGAACCCGTAGCATTATTACTTGAACATCCAGATAATATGATCACAGCGGCGAATAAAATAGATAGAAACTTTGTAAAGTTCTTCATGTTTTCCCCCTTGGAATAATTGAGTATACTTATTAGTCTATCAAATATAGGGAGGATTTGGTAGTTGGATTCAAGGTGTTTTATATATTATTTTGAAAAATATGTTAATTTATAAAAATGCCGTTTTCGACACATATTGCTCCTGGTTACAGCAACGCTAGTAGTGGACCATCCAGGATGAGAAGTATTATAGCGATTTTTGTGAAATGATATTGCTTGCGGATCGAGTGCAACGAAATCATATGCGTATTTCTGTTCGTGTCCAAGATTTCGCACTAGATGTTTATCTGGATAAGACTACACTGGAGTTAATGAGATAAGAAAATATTTCTTAGATAACCTTTTTTTTATAGGAGGGGGGATGCATTATTACATCACTTTACCTACTATTACTTTTAAAGAAAAATTTGAGATTGATTTAGGTGGTATTCGATGTATAGTCCAACATGTATCTTTTCTTTAATTTAGAGGAATGAAGGAACTAGATGGGCGGAAACACATTTTTGAGAATCTGGGCTGCTACATTATTCATTAATTATCCCATAATAAACTATATCCTCGTATTTACCATCTTTTATGACGTGATCCTTTAAAATTCCTTCTTGTTTCATACCAATCTTCTCCATTACTTTTCCTGAAGCGGGGTTTGATGAAAAATAGCGGGCAAACACTTTGTGCAGTTTCTTTTCTTCAAAAGCAAATTGTACAATCGCCTGCGCCGCCTCCGAAGCATAGCCTTTTCCCCAATATTGCTCGCCAATCCAATAGGCTAATTCTCCTTGGTTAAAATCTTTCTTGTTCGATAAACCAATTGCTCCATATAAGTCCCCAGTTTTTTTATCTGTGACTGCAAACTCATACGAAAAATCCTCGATAAAATTATCATAATGGAATTCAATCCATGATAATGCATCATCTAAACGATACGGAAAAGGTAGGTACATGGTGCTTTTATAAATATTATAGTTATTGCAAAGCTTTACAACTGTTTCTGCATCGGATGTTTGAAATAATCTAAGAACAAGCCTTTCTGTTGTAATCATTAATTTTTCAGGAACATATGCCATTCAATCATCTCCATTAATTTATAATTTCGAACTCATCATCAAAAGTTGGGGGTGACATTTGTTAAAACGTATGTCATGTGAATAGATTATTTGGAATAGAAACAGGGCGCCTCCTTGGAGATTAGCGTTACAGAGAGAATTTGTATCAGAGGAACGAAGGCCTCCTGTGATCATGTCTTTGTGACCAACATCCTATAGCCCTAAGTAGTTCATCGGACGCCCTTAGGAAAGCGTGCGGTCGAAACGGAAATCAACTTCATTTAACGGTGATGGGACTATGATATGTAAATTACATTATATGACAAGCGGGAAATTCAAACAATGACACGAGAGGGGGTTATCATAAAAAATTTCTTCCAAACAAAAAAGACAGAATGCTAAGAAAGCGATTCTGTCTGGGTTCATCTAGTTGAGTTTTTCTATAAAAACAACCTTTAAGTAATTGAATTCTGGATATTCACGTGAGGCACGGAAATCCTTTGGTAAGTTGTATTCTTCAACAATTTTATAGCGTGTTTTTGTTTCTTTGAAGGCTTGGTCAATAAAGCTTTTGAACTTTTTCATACCGAAGCTTGCATTGTTCGTTGAAGCAACAATGATACCGTTTTTCTCGGTAATGGCGATTGTATCCACCAGTAATTTAGGATAGTCCTTCGCAGTTGAGAATGTTCTTTCCTTCGTACGTGCAAAGCTAGGTGGATCTAAAACAACAAGATCGAATTTTAAATTATGGCGCTGAGCATATTTAAAATAATTAAAGACATCCATTACTTTAATATCCTGTGATTCGTAATCAATGCTATTGACGCTAAATTGCTCAATTGTTTTGGCTAAACTACGCTTTGCTACATCTACACTTGTTGTTTTTACTGCGCCTCCAAGTGCCGCTGCGACAGAAAATGCACCAGTATAGGAGAACGTATTTAGCATGTTTTTACCCTCTGCAAAACGTTCGCGAATGGCAAGTCTCACTTCTCGTTGATCGAGGAAAATACCTGTCATTGCTCCATCATTTAAATTGACAGCGTAATTCATACTATTTTCAGTTACGATAATAGGGAATTCGCCAGGTGTACCCATGACGAAATCGTCCTGTTCCATATATTGACCTTTAGTATCGAAACGTTTTTTCTCATAAATGGCTTTGTAGTTTACAGTCTCTGCAAGTGCTTCATAAACCGTTTCTTTAAATGAATAAATGCCTGCGCTATACCAGCTCACCATATAGTAAGAATCGTAAAAGTCAATTGTTAAACCGCCAATACCATCACCTTCGCCATTAAAGATACGAAAGGCTGTTGTGTGAGGATCATTGAAAAATGCTTCCCGATTTTGAATGGCCTTTTTAAATTTTTTAATGAAATATGCCTTGTCTATGTTTTCATTAGCATCGGTTGTTAGTACCCATCCAATACCTTTGTTTTGTAAGCCGAAGTATCCAGTGCCAATAAAGCGGTTATGAACATCCGTAAGTCTTAATAGTGCGCCTTCCTCTTTTGGAAGATGGCGTGCATCAACAGCATCCTTTGAAATAAGAGGATAGCCTTTTTTTAATTGATTAGAAAAGGGATTGTTAATTTGTAAAGCAATTGTTTGTGTCATGTTGTCATCCTTTAAAATACATTTTGCTCTATTATCGCATTCTTTTATGTGGATAGACAAACTTATTTCACGAAATGAGCGATTTTTTCAACTGTGTCAATCGTTGCTGCCTCAAAAAACTCCATTTTGCTGAAGTAACTATGAATTAATCCAGGCATATGAATATGCTCTACTTCTACATTTGCCTCTGCTAGCTTTTGCGCGTATGAAAGGCCTTCATCATAAAGGACATCTGCCTCTGCTGCAATAATAATTGTTTTCGGTAAAACGCTTAAATCTTCCATATGAAGTGGGGAAACAAGTGGATTTTTATAGTTTTGTCTATCTGTGTAATGACCCGCAAACCACTGCATTCCTTGATTGTCTAAACCATAATGTTCCCCAAAAGCACTGTAGGAATCCGTTGTAAAATCAACATCGACTACAGGATAAATAAGTGCCTGAGCTATAATTTTTGGTCCATTTAATGTAGCGGCTAAGTAAGCTACAACGGTTGCTAAGTTTCCACCGGCACTATCACCAGCCACTGTGATCGTTGACGCATCTCCGCCAAAATGTTGGATGTTGTCGTCAACCCATTCTAAAGCGTCATAGGCATCGAAGAGCGGGGTAGGAAATGGGTATTCTGGTGCTAAGCGATAATCGACCGAGACAACGATGGCTTGGGCTTTTTCTGCTAATAGCTGGCAGCCTGCATCCGTAGAGTCTAAATTTCCAAATACCCAGCCGCCTCCATGATAATAAACAATGACAGGAAGTATTTTGTTTAACACAGGTCTATAAATGCGCACATTAATTTGTGCGCCATCACGAACCGATATTTTGCTAGTTTCGATTGCCGCAAGCTGTGGGCAATGTGGTGACGTCCATTTTGGCACTACTTTTATTGCTCTTGCTTCTTGAGGTGTTAAATCATAGTACTTCATAGAAGAATCACTTGCTTTTATATAACGGATCGCTTCATCTTTTAATGTTGTCATCATCATCAATCCTTTTTCATTACATTTGTTAATCCTATTATAAACTATTCGTATAATTTTACTAGGATTTAATAAGTAATAAGAAAATTATTTAATGACAAAGCAGAAATAATCCGATTGTAAAGTAAAAATATGTTTATAATATAGTGAACAATGTATTTGGAGGGACAATAGATGATTTCTTTAATAGTGGCACATGATACGAATTATGTGATTGGATATGAAAATGGTATGCCATGGCATTTGCCTGGGGATTTACAATATTTTAAGAACAAAACGATGGCCAAGCCTATGATCATGGGACGAAAAACATTCGAATCCATCGGTAGACCGCTTCCAGGGCGTCGTAATATTGTTATTACTCGTGATGAAAACTATCATGCGGATGGGATCGAAGTGGTGACAAGTGTAGAGGATGCCCTCGCTCTTGCTGGAGATGTTCCAGAAATTATGATTATTGGTGGCGAGCAAATTTTCCGCTTATCCATGGAAATCGCCGATCGACTATACATTACAAAAATCAATCATTCCTTTAATGGGGATACATATTTCCCGAACTACGAACAGGATTTTGTGGAAATATCCTCAGAAGAGCCTGTGACAGCAAAAGAAGGCTATACATTCCAATATCAGATTTTTGAACGTAAGAACTAATTAAATAGGAACTGGTAAGCACGGTGATCTAATGACCGTGCTTATTTGGCGTTATAGATAAAGGTGATTGGAAATATTTGTAGAATGAATTATTGTAAGGCTCATCAGCATAACGTGGGGTTGATTTACGTTCCGTCTGGGCGCATTCGAGAAGTCTAACAAAGAAAAAATTTTTACCAGTAAATCCGTTTTACCCGATCGACAGATAGAAACGTCGAAGTGCCGGATAGTTCCTGATGGCAATCGATGAGCTTTTTTACTGCTTAACATTCCAACAATTACATTCAAAAGAGGGGGCCAACTGTGAGAAAAATAACTTTGGTAAATGGAAAAAAGATAGAAGTGGAATGTTTGAGCTGTGCCATAACGAGCGGGCTCAATCAATTATGCCTCGGCATAATTGCGTCCGGAATCGGCTTTGTGCTTAGGCCTGTACGATGCAGGTCAGTTAGCCGTTATCGCATGGATGCGATGGTTTTAGGCTAACATCCCCTAAGAACTCCTTTCCGATTCCGTGACATCCGCCGGAGGCTTCAACTTCCTTCAACGGGTGTTTGGACACCCGCTGAAAGAAGTTGAACCAGATGGAGGTGTAGTAATTGAAACGGACTATTTTCATGCCCATCAAGATGTTGCTTATCCGATCAAGGGATTAATCATTCTAGCTTCAAAGCGCCATATTAGATGTTTGGATGAGCTTAACGAAGAGGGAAAAATGGACTACATAAACCTTTTATCAAAAATTAGAAAGGCTCAAAGGGAAGTATTGGGTATAGAACATGTTTTTTATTTCTATAATGAAGATACGACACACCATTTCCATACTTGGATGGTGCCGCTCTATGAATGGATGTTTGCATTCGGACGTTCCGTAGAATCGATGAGACCTGTTTGACTTCATGCTAGAAATGAAATGAATCATGAAGAAAATATTCAAGAGATCATGCATGCAATCAAGGCATTAACGAAGGAATTAAGTAGTGAATAGTAAATACACCAATATAAAAAATCGCTCCTTTTGTCTAAGAGAGCGATTTTTTGTTAATACCTACAAGTAAAAATAAACACAAGCATACATAGAGCCACAACCAGCTAACACAAAGAGGTGCCAAATTGCATGATTGTATGGCAGGGATCTCCATGCGTAAAAGATGGCGCCAATCGTATAGAAAAGCCCACCTGCTAACAGTAAAGCAAAGCCATTAAAACCTAAGAAAAGATAGACAGGTTTAATGGCAAAAATAATTAACCAACCCATACCGATGTAAAAAATTAAAGAAAGCTTCTCAAATCGATTAATGAAGAAGCATTTAAAAATAACGCCTAGGAACGCAAGTGACCAAATAATACATAATAATGTAATACCTAACGTGCCACCAATCGCAATTAGAAGAAACGGTGTATACGTTCCGGCAATTAAAATATAAATAGAAGAATGGTCAAGAATGGCGAAAATGTGTTTATATTTTTCAGGCATGCTATGTAGCAGCGTCGACATTAAAAATAAAATGATGACAGAGGCACCAAAAATACTAAACGTTGTAATTTGGAGCGCACTTCCGGTTTGTACAGCTGCTAAAATAAGTACAACTAGCGCTGGAATACTTGCGATAAATCCAATGCCATGAGTAATGGCATTCCACAATTCTTCCTTCCATGTTTTATAGTCAAATGAATCTAGCATAACGAACACTCCTTTCGTGCATATATTTACTATACGCCAATAATTTTCATCCTGCTATTTACAATTGTCATGTATTTATTATCAAAATTGTCATAGGTATGGTTATTTGTTTGAAGGTCTTTGTTAGACAAGTACTCAACAAAACGTTATAGTAACCAAGGTAGTGATTCAAAACGGACTAAATAGAGTGATTTCGAATGACAAATGTCATGTTTACATAATGATTCATTAGTCTATATAATTAATTTTAATGATGTAAAAGGATGTGTCGAAGTGGGACGAATTCATATAGTAACTGACTCAACTTGTGATTTAACAAAAGAGGAAGTAGCGCAGCATGGTATACATATTGTGCCTTTAACGATTCAAATTGATGGAAAAACATATACAGATGGTGTTGATATAGAGCCACAATCTTTTTTAAGCTTTATGCAGAATTCCGAAAATTTGCCTAAAAGCTCGCAGCCTGCGCCGGGGAAATTCAAAGAATTATACGATGAACTAGGAAAAGACGGAGATCAAATTATTTCAATTCATATGACTGGTGGCATGAGTGGTACAGTTGAATCGGCTCGTCAAGCAGCGCAAATGACGGATGCAAATGTGACTGTTATTGATTCACGTTTTATCGCCTTTGGTCTAGCTTTCCAATTACGAGAAGCTATTAAAATGCGTGATGCAGGTGCAACTGTCGAGGAAATTATGGCTCGTCTGGACAAGGTTCGCGAAAATACGTATTTGTATGTTGTTGTCGACACACTTGATAATTTAATTAAAGGCGGACGTATTGGGAAAGGTAAAGGCTTTATCGGTTCTTTGCTGAACATCAAAGTAATAGCAAACTTAGAAGGTGGCGCATACAATCCCGTAACCAAAGTGCGTAGCCATAAACAGGTTGTGAACTACTTATTTAAACAATTCCAAGCAGATACTGCCGGAAAAACAGTTAAGTCAGTTGGAATTTCTCACGCCGATGGAATGACAACGATGGGTGGACCATTAAAAGAATTGATCGAGGGAACAGGTGTAAATGATGTGGAAATTGCCTTTACTTCACCAATCATCTCTACACATACTGGCCCAGGTGCAATTGGCTTCATGTTTTTTGCAGAATAATATACGATAGCTACTACATAAGTTTTGTAGTGGCTTTTTTTATATGGAATGGAAAAATGCATGCCTTAAGAAAGTTATACATTGTGAAAAAATGCGCACTTTTACAGAATACCTAGGTTAGTCACTTTTCATTACAGCATAAACTATTCTATAATAGAAGAAACAGCAAATGATGGAAGGTGGTCAAATGAACATTTGGCGAATGCTAATTTTGTCATGTTTGACCGTCTTAGTACTAAGTGGTTGTGAAATATCAATAGATGAACCGAATCCGCAAGCTGAACCAGAAGGGGAGCAAGCAGGGACGGAGCGAGATATGAGCCAAGATGAGCAACAAACGGAAAATGAGGAAAAAACCTCAAGGAATGTATTGACGCAGATTTTTGAACATTTTTTTGAGCCAACTCCCGAGGATTTACGGCAAATTGATGATGAAGACGCAAAGCAACTACAATATTTGGCACTCGGCGATTCTTTAACAGCCGGTGTCGGTGATGAGTATAGTGAAGACGGTTTTGTAGGTAGATTAGCAGATTCATTGGAAACTTGGCCCTCGATTTCTGAAGTTGAAGTCGATAATCGAGGAAAAAGAGGAAGACGTAGTGATCAGCTATTAAAATTAGTGAAAAAAGGGCATTATGATGAAGAGCTGCAAGAAGCACAACTCATTTCCGTTACAATGGGTGGAAATGATGTCATGAAGATCGTCAGGAAAGATCTGTTGAATTTAAAACGAGATGCTTTTGATAAAGAATTGCAGGCATATAAGAAACGTTATAGTAAAATCATTGCCGGCATTCGAGAAAAAAATCCGACAGCGCCCTTATTACTAATCGGTTTTTATAACCCATTCTCGATCGTGACAAATGAAGCCAATGAATTTGATTCGATTATTACGGAGTGGAATAAAGTCATTGAAGATGTAGCGAGTGAAGATGGTAATGCTTGCTATGTATCCGTGGAGGACCTGTTTGTTTCGAATAAGGAGCTCGTTTATCATACGGATTTCTTCCACCCAAATGCAAAAGGATATGAGAAAATGAATGAACGTATTTTAGAAGCAATGGAGAAATGTGGTATGGAAGAAAAGATTAACAAGGAAATAGGCTTCGAGGAGTGACAAAATGAATAAATGGAAATTCGCATTTTTTGCCTTAGCGGGCACAGTGCTTTTTGCAATCCTCCTCGTCGTTTATTTAGCAACTAGACCAGTAGATGGAGTAAATTTAGCAGAGAGTTCAGATAGTGAAAATGAAGTGAAAGGGAATGTTCTCGTTGTCCAAACAACAACGAAGGAATTGGAATCTATATCGAAAAAGTATTTAAAAGATGCTTCTAAAGGATCACCATTACCGTTGGATTTTACGATTGATGATGATATTGAATTAAGAAGTACATTAACGGTTTTCTATACAGACATTCCAATTACAATGAACTTCGATCCCATTGTCGATAAGAAAGGTAATATTATTTTAAAACAGACAGGAATGAATGTTGGGCTTTTAAATATTCCACCGGAGACAGCTATGAAAATTATGCGAGACTCGTTGGAATTCCCTTCATTTATTACAATCAATCCAAACAAGGCAGAAATCTATATTGACTTATCGCTCATAAATATTGCTTCAGGATCACGTATCAAAGCAAAAGAATTAGATTTACCAAACGATAAGATTTTACTGGAAGTGATTGTTCCTGGTGAATAAGGAGTGAAATGAATGGCAAAGCAATTCGCAACATTTGCAGGTGGATGTTTTTGGTGTATGGTCAAGCCCTTCGATGAAACACCTGGCATTGAATCAGTGATTTCAGGCTATACGGGTGGACATGTTATCAATCCAACGTATGAGCAAGTTTGCTCTGAAACGACGGGGCATATTGAAGCGGTTCAAATTACGTTGGATGATGAGTACTATTCGTATGAGCAATTACTTGCGACATTTTGGACAATAATAGATCCAACAGATGCAGGTGGACAATTTTATGATCGAGGGGAGTCCTACACAACTGCAATTTTTTATCACAATGAAGAGCAACGCGAATTAGCAGAACGTTCTAAGGCAGATTTACAGGCATCTGGTAAGTTCGATAAGCCCATTGCAGTGAAAATTGTACCAGCTAGCACATTTTACCCAGCTGAAGACTATCATCAATATTATTATAAGAAAAATCCAATGCATTACGAGCGCTATGCTGTCGGTTCTGGTCGCAAAGCGTTTCAAGAGCAACACTGGGGGCAAAAAAATGAATAAAGAACAACGCTTAAAAGAATTAACAGAGATGCAGTATTATGTGACGCAAGAAAATGGCACAGAGCCACCATTCCGCAACGAATATGATAAACACTTTGAAGAAGGCATTTATGTAGATATCGTGTCAGGCAAGCCATTGTTTAGCTCCTTTGATAAGTTCGATTCGGGTTGTGGTTGGCCAGCGTTTGCAAAGCCAATTGAACAGGAAGAAGTCACAGAGCATTTCGATACATCACATGGAATGCGTCGCGTAGAGGTTCGCAGCAGTGAAGCTGATTCTCATTTAGGACATGTTTTCCCTGATGGACCTAGTGAACGTGGTGGCTTACGCTATTGTATTAACTCCGCAGCACTTCGCTTTGTGCCAAAAGAAGATTTAGAAAAAGATGGCTATGTAGAATATCTTTCATTATTTAAATAATACAAACTCCTAGCAGGATTATATCGTGCTAGGAGTTTTTTTATTGTTTTAAAATTGTTTCAAAAGCGACGGAAAGAGTCATCGAAACGACGGAAGAACAACCAAGCGACGGAAAGAGCCCTCGAAACGACGGAAAGAACAACTGAAGCGACGGAAAGAGTCGTCGAAACGACGGAAGAATAATCAAGCAACGGAAAGAGCCCTCGAAAC
>Ga0213822_1000955_pt1 | contig 18211 bp, 21 predicted proteins | sample MC6MC0908MG_FD_179872 | JGI IMG/M metagenome (GOLD analysis project Ga0213822, IMG submission 179872) | Enriched soil aggregate microbial communities from Iowa State University, Ames, United States - MC6-MC0908-MG | ecosystem: Environmental > Terrestrial > Soil > Unclassified | place: USA: Iowa...
ATGAAGATAAAAATATAACCTCACCAACTTTCAAAAGCGAAATATGGATACCAATTTTAAAAAGTAATAATAATTCTAATAGAGGATTTTGAATCATTAATTGAATTTTATCGTTTAACTTTTAAACAAGGAGAAGCCATATTTTGTTTACTTCTTGATATTAGTTGAGAGAAAGGTTCTTATTCCACAATCGGGCGCTTTTCTTTAGTAAGAAGGCGTCTTTTTGATATGCCCCCACACATCAAGGGATTAGATTTTGTTAAGGTAAAAAAAGATTGTGAAGATTTTCACTTAAACTACTATGAAAATAAACATCTGTTACTCCTAAAAAAGACAATACCAAAGAAGACCCTTCTTATATGTTTAAAAAAATGGAAAGAGCTAGAATTCCTTGATCTATAGATTGGATTGACTGGATTAAAAACCAGTATGGACAGTTAAGTATATTTTCATACTCTGTGGTGCAGCAATGATTTTTCTGCTGTATGGATGGCTAACGGGTGCAAAAGTTGAAGTTCGAGGCTGACATTTAGACAGCTTTTTTTATTGCTAACGAAGCAGGTTGAAGAAAAAATAAAAGGATTCTTACCCAAAAACAAGAATATATATTTATTGGTATTTTAATAAGCACTACTTAAAATAGGAGGTATTGAATTGGAGGAGTTAATTAAGGAGTACGCCTTAGGATACACAATGCTTCGGGAATCCATCGAAGGATTAGCCGAGGATGAGCTTCGTTACATGCCCGCACCGGACAAATGGAGCATTCATCAAATCCTCATACATGTAACGGATTCCGAGATCTCGTCCACATCTAGGCTAAAAAAAGTCTTGGCGGAGGATGAGCCGATTCTAATTTCATTTGACCAAGACGCATGGGCTAATAACTTGGGATATGATTTGTTGGACCGTGAACAGCATTTGCTTCTTTTCAAATTGCTACGTTCCAGTATGCAGCCTATTCTGGATCATCTAACTAGTGAACAAAGCAAGCGAGTGGGAGTGTATATCGATCAGGTTCGGTTCACATTTAAGCAATTACTGGAATATAGAGTGCAACATGTCCGTGACCACCTTGATCAAATTGAACGGGTAAAGAATGCATATCAAGAGAACCAATCCTATTAAACTAATTAAACTATCAGGGGCAATAGTTGAGGATCTAGCTGCCATTAGGTAGCTTTTCTTATTGAAGTAACGGACAGGTTAGTTGAACAACCGTCATTAGCTTTTTTTCCACAATCGGGCCAGATTGTTGAAGAATCATGAACAGTAAACATACTGGTTAAAGATTGTTTGTGAAAAGTTACACTTAAGCTATCGAGGTAGGATAAAGATTTTCTCATGATTCAAAAAAATTTATTTTCCCTTGACTCTTACGTGACGTAACGGTTTATAGTGAAGATACCGGTAAAAATTCTCGCGATATAAGGGGGTGGCTATTTTAGTTTCAGGTAAGAAGAAATGGAAGACAGGGGAACTTGCAAAGTTAACAGGTTTAACGATTCGGACCTTGCGGTATTATGACCAAATTGAATTGTTCTCACCATCAGACTATTCAGAATCAGGATATCGCCTATATAACGCCACAGATCTTTCGCGGTTACAGCAAATTCTTAGTCTAAAAGATTTAGGATTAACGCTAGAGGAAATTAAATCGATCCTGGCCGACGATACGTATAACCCTATTGAAGTGGTGACTCTTCAAATAGAACGTTTAAGAGAAAATATAAGAGTTCAACAGAAGCTGTTAAAAGATTTACGAAATGTATCTGAGATTATGCAAACGAAAGAGACATTGACGGTTCAAGATTTTACAAATTCAATTGGAATAATGAAAAAAAGTCATGAAAATTATTTTTACGGGCGCCAAAATAATATGGAGCGTCAATTTGATCGACTTGGCGAATTCCTTTCTAATCATCCGTCTCACCAAAAAAGGAGGAAGTGAGAATGAAAAAGCATTTTGCAACACACGATACCTTTGTTATTGAAAAGGTGTATAATTTCACACCTGAAGTGGTATTCGCTGCATGGGCGGACCCAGAGCTTAAAGCAAAATGGTTCACTGAGGCGGAAGAGTTTGATTTTCGAGTGGGTGGACAAGAGATAAATCATGGCGGCCCACCAGGAGGTCCTGTTTACACATTTAAGGCTCACTATCAGGAGATCATTCCTGACCACCGTATTGTCTATTCTTACACCATGGATCTCGATGAAACGCGGATTTCCGTTTCTGTTGCAACGGTCGAGTTTAAACAAATTGATGAAGGAACACACCTGATTTTTACCGAGCAAGGCGCATTCCTAGACGGCCATGATACAGCTGCAGTTCGTGAGCACGGGACAAGTATTTTGCTGGATCAGCTTGGTGAACAGTTGAAAAATAATCAAGAGCTAAGAGTATCCTCTGGGGTATCGAAGATTATTAACTCTCCTGAGCCAATCTCTGATCGTGAGATTGTCAACACACGTATTTTCAATGTGCCACGTGAAATCATGTTCAAAGCATTCAGTGACCCGAATCATTTGGAAAAATGGTGGGGACCCGAGGGCTTTACTAATACGTTTCATGAGTTCGATATGCGACCAAACGGTATTTGGCGTTTCATTATGCATGGACCCAATGGTGTAGATTATGAGAATAAATCCATCTTTTCCGAAATAATTGAACCTGAAAAGATTGTTATCCACCATCTGGGGCCAATACATGAATTTTTATTAACCATTACATTTGCTGAGAAAGAAGGCAAAACCGAACTTATATGGCAAATGCTCCACAAATCAATTAATGAATGCGAAAAAGTGAGAAGTTTCTGTTACGAGGCCAATGAACAGAACTTTGATCGACTTGAGGCGGAACTGACTAAAATGGTTAACGGATTGCAACACTAATTTAATTTTATTAAAATATGCGCTAACATAGAAATTTTACTTATTCAGCTAAAGGGCGCTTTTCTTTAGTAGGAAGGCGTCTTTTTGATATGCCCCTACACATTAAGGGATTAGATTTTGTTAAGGTAAAAAAAGATTGTGAAGATTTTCACTTAAACTACCATGTAAGAACGATTTTTTCTTACATTTTCTGTGGTGAAGCCCTGCTTCATGGATGGCTAACGGTGCTTTACTTGAAGATCTTGCTGTCAAATCTGGTAGCTTTTTTGTTGTTAAGCTAAGTGCATTTTTGTTGAAGAAGAGACTAAACCTTAAAAGCGTTATAATTAAGTAATTTTATATTGGAATAATTGGGAGGGGTATTATGAAAACTTTCATATATATGGTGAGACACGGCGAATCTCCAAAAGAAGGAAATGAAAGAACAAGAGGGTTAACTGAAAAAGGTATATTAGACGCTCAACGAATAACCAATGTATTACAAGGAGAGGAGATTGACGCTATTGTCTCAAGCCCCTACAGCCGTTCAATCCTAACCGTTGAGCATTTAGCTAAACAATTAGGTCAAGAAGTTTTAGTATTTGAAGACCTTAAAGAGAGAGTTTTTACTGCTGAAGAAAAACGAATATCTGATAAGGAATTATTGCCTTTGTTAGAAAAATCATTTTCTGAACCAAACTTTGCTTTGACTGGCGGGGAGTCTAATACAGAGTGTCAAAATAGAGCTATAAAAATCTTAAAAGATCTATTAAATACCTATCGAGGACGGAAAATAGTATTAGGCACCCATGGAGCTGTTATGGCATTGATGATGGGGTATTATGACAGTAAGTACGATTTAAATTTTTTACTACATACGTCGAAACCAGATATATTCAGAATGGAATTCAATGGGCAGGAATTGATGGAAATTAGAAGATTGTGGGAATAGTCTTAATTTGACTGACTAGCAAAGTCTTTATACTTTGATAAATTTATAGCACTTTTCGTTAATTAGCCATTTAAATAAGTAGCCCCTCTCAATGAAGAGAAGGGGCTTTTTACTTTTTAATCCTGAAACATAATCGTCTTTTTTGAACACGTTCGTTTTTTTGAGTAGCATTGGGCTTATAAACATCTTTTTCAACTCAACGCAAAAATAATACGGTATACGGATTCGAAAGTATTTCGTTTTACTAAAAACGGGTAGTTGTGCTAGGACATGTGACCAAGCTTATTTATTGATAAAGAATATCCTATTTTGAAAGTACAAATATAGGAGGGATTTTGAATGACAACAAGGCGGAATAATAATACAAATGTTGATGTCGATACAGATATCGATAATGAATTAAGAAATAGAAATGAATCGGAGGCTGAAGCAGAAGTACGGAACGTTGATAGGAATACTAATATAGCTCGTACAACAGTATCTAACTCAGGTAATTCAAGAGTAGATGTTCGTTTAAACAGCCGAAGTAATGCGAAGGTTAAAACTGATCAAGAACAAGAAAACGACCAGGATCAAAACATTGATATTGATGTTGATGTTGAAGAAGAGAGACGTACACGTAGACGTACAAGTAGACGTACAAGTAGACGTAGACGTAGAGAATTTGATGAAAGTTTTTAACTTTTGGTATGGGATGGAGTTTTTTAACTTCATCCTTTAACAATACAGGTGAAAAAATGTACTTTAAAGGGTGCTTTCGCTTGAATAACTGGCAAAGCCTTTTTCTTATTTTAGTAAAGGTATAGGTTTATTCAATTAGATAGTAAAAAATAGGATGAAATTTATGGAAAAGTAAATTTCTTAAATAACGAGAATCTTCATAAATACTGATAGGTTCAAAGTTACAACAATTAGTATTTTGGATTGGAAAATTTTATTAAGGTTTCTATTTGATTAACCCAGACAAGCCTTTTATCTTCTTCATAAGTTATAGTGAGAAAATAACGAAAGGAGGGGAAAATATGTCGACTTGGTCAAAGACTTGCAGATATTATCGGTGGTGAAGTTATTCAAGCGACTCCTGTTTGTACAATTATGCGTCTTCGAAATATTCAAGTAACTATTTTAGGTCGTCGTACTCGTTCTCCATTAGCACTTCCATTTATGTTGTCCTTTGAAAATAACGGTCTTAACCTAGGTGAAACTGTACTCCTTCAAAGAGAGGTTAATCCAATGCTCGATGCATTACGAAGAAGAGGGCTTATCGTAACAGCATTTCATAACCACTGGCTGTTTGAAGAACCACGGTTAATGTATATGCATTGGGAGAATGTTGGAATGGATCCGTTTGAGTTTGCTAGAAAAAGTTTTGAAGCAGCCAGAGAAGCAGGCCTTGCCTTTTCCTAATGGCTAGTCAATTATTTTTTTGACCTTCAATTGAAGGTCTTTTTTGAACTACTATGAAAATAAACTTCTGTAATTGAGAGAAAAAGGCAATACTGAAGAGGACGCAGCTCATTTGTTTTTTAAAAATAGTGGAGAGCGCCGAATTCATGGATCTATGGTAAAAAAGTGAACTGGATTAAGAGGCTTTAGGTTCTTCGAGCGTAACAGTGTATCCTAAACTTTCGAGTCGTCTCAGAGAATGCCGGACAATTGATTGTTGTCTCTGCTTATCAAAGTAGTCTTCACCTAATTCTACATACATTTTCTTTTCGAGTTAATAGATAATAAGAGATTCGTAACATTGCGTGAGCGACTACAATACCAGCACGTTTCTTGCCTTTTCGTGATGCTGTACGCCTATACAGTGCTCCGAGATAGTTTTTGGATCCTCTACTGAATGAGCTGCTTCTGTTAACGCTGATCTTAAATATTTATTTCCTTTTTTAGTCTTAGCTGATTTTCTTTTCCCTGCACTTTCGTTTTGCCCAGGAACCAAGCCTGCCCAAGAACACATATGAGCTGGAGTAGGGAATTGATTCTTCACATCAGTCCCAATTTCAGATAAGATTTGTTCTGCCATTCTGGTTACTATACCAGGAATGGAATCCAATCGTGCCACATCTTCTTGATGGGGGCTTACTCTGTCCGCAACTTCCTGATCCAGCATCTTGATTTGCTCAGTCAGAAAATCAATATGACCTAAGATGGTTTTTAACATGAGGCGTTGATGTGAATTGATATAGCCTTTTAGGGCGAGTTCCAGTTCTTCTTTTTTCTTTTTCATAGTACGCCGGGCAAAGTTTGCTAGTTTTTCAGGATTCTCCTCACCATCGGCAATGGCATCCAGCATATCCTGAGCCGAAACACCTAAGACATTCTGAAACAACAGATCCCAATTTAATGTTCGCTCCTTCTAACACTTTTGGATTCGGTTATGTTGCCTGGCTCGCTCTTCGATAATACTTCGGCGATAGCGAACTAGCTCACGTAGTTCACGTTGATTCCGATCTGGAATATAACTTGCTTTAAGCAGTCCGTGGCGAAGAAGTTTGGCAATCCATTCTGCATCCTTTACATCTGTCTTGCGTCCTGGAACTGCCTTCATATGTTGGGCATTCACCACTAAAAACTCAATATCCTCGGCTTCAAGTAAATTCACAATCGGCTTCCAATAAACACTCGTGCTCTCCATAGCGACACGAGTACAACTATGTTGCTTAATCCAGTCAACCAACTGTAATAGAAAAACAGTTTTAGTAGAAAATGTTTGAATCTCCTTTCCTTCTGGTGTCATTATACAGGCAGTAATATTGTCCTTATGGACATCCATACCGCATGCTCTTTCAATGAATACATCCATTGAAAACATCCTTTCTACGGCTTCCATTATTATTAGAGGCTGGTGCAGCAACCAGAATAGGATTAATCTACTATGTGTGCTTCCCGTAAGGGAGCGACAGTTAGTGGTGCACCGTGGTCGTTGGAGTCAGACTAAAGGATGGGCTCTAACGCACCATAGTTCATCGACCTTCCTCTCCCAGCCGTAGAATCAGTATTGACGGTTCTAACCTATTTTCATTCTCTGTGGTGAAGCGCTGATTTTTGCGCTTCATGTATGGCTAAAAGGGAGTTCAAGAAGCAAATAATATACTAAAAGAGCCATTTCGCTAATAAATTCAGTTTAAGCAACTTATTTCACAATAATTACAAATTATAAAACCAAATTCTATCTTTTTAATGTAGAAAAAGGACTGAAGAATAACAAGAATCGACTTCCTTCAGCCCCATTAGTTAAAAATATTTATGCATTATTCGAACTTAACATCTTTCTCCTTTTATTTCCTTTCTATTTCTTTTATAAATGATTCTCCTTCAATATCTAAATTTGGTAGTAGTTTATCTAACCACTTTGGCAAGTACCAAGAAGCTTCTCCCATTATGATCATTACTGCTGGTACAATAGCCATTCTTACTACAAAAGCATCAAATAGAACGCCAAATGTGAGAGAAAAGCCCATTGCTTTAATTATTGGATCTGGAGCTAACATGAATCCAGTAAATACTGAAATCATAATCAACCCAGCAGCTGTTACTACTCCACCACTATCTCTCATTCCTGCTAAAACAGCTTCGCGTGCATCCCCAGTATGTGTAAATACTTCACGCATTCTACTAACTAGAAAGACCTCATAATCCATTGCTAACCCAAATAAAATCCCTATCACAATGACTGGTAAGAAGCTTAATACAGGATTAACAATGGGAAATCCAAATAAATCAATTAAATTTCCATCTTGTATAACAAATACAGTGAATCCTAATGTTGCACCTAATGAAAGTAAAAATCCTAGAACTGCTTTTAATGGAACTAGAATAGACCTGAATACTAGTACTAATAAAATGAATGAAAATCCAATAATTAATAAAGCGAATATTGGCAATGCATCACTTAATTTCTGTGATATATCAATGTTTACCGCCGTAGTACCTGTAACCATTAATTTTAACTGTTCGGATTTTTCCAAGGTCTTTGCCTTTTCTCTAATATCGTCTACAAGATCTTTTGTTTCTGAATCAGATGCTCCTGTCTCTGGAGTTATAGAAATAAGATACAATTCTCCTGAAGGTCCAGGAATTGCTGGACTAACATTTTTTACATTTGATAATCCACTTAACTCTTCTATAGTATCACTTAATGCTACTTGTGGATTGGTTGTTTCGCTTGAGGTTTTAGCCGCTACAATTAATGTTGAAAGATGGCCTGGGCCATAGGCTTTGGTAAGTAAGTCATATGCTCTTCTTTCTGTTGTCTCTTCACTTTTCGAACCGTTATCTGGTAATGCAAGTTCCATATGGAAAATAGGGATAGCAATTATAGATAAAAGTGCAATTCCAATAAATGCTACCTCCCACGGGCGTTTTGCTACGAAATTTCCCCATCTATCGGGTGTAGTTTGTTTTTTATCACTTTTAATAAGTTTGCTTAAAAAACTATTCTTTCGGTCTGGTCCCACTTTATGTCCCACCAGACCTAAAAAAGCTGGAACCACAATTATTGCAATAAATATTGCGAATAATACGCAAAGGGCAGCAGATAGACCCATCATTGTTAAAAATGGTATTTTTGCAACAGATAAACCTAAGAGCGCAATGATGACTGTTATACCAGCAAACACTACAGCACTACCGGCTGTTCCATTTGCAATTGCTACAGACTCTTGGACAGAATATCCTTCTTTCCTTTGCTGTCTAAAACGAGTCATAATAAAGAGAGCATAATCAATGCCTACTGCCAGTCCCAACATTGCAGCTAACGTTATCGAAACAGAGGTAATATCCAAATAATTTGTGCCAATCATAATTAAAAAAATCCCTATAGCTAGTCCAATAACCGCCGTAATAATTGGCAACCCAGCCGCTAATAAGGAAATAAAAGTAATTGCCAATATAACAAAAGCAACAATTACCCCAATTACTTCTGTTATTCCTCCAATTTCCATTTCAGAAAACGAAACATCACCAGATAGTTCTGTTTGAATGCCAGCATCACGTATATGTTCGATGTTTTCTATAATATTCTTCTTTGATTTTTCCGACACCTTGTCTGCTGCTACATTATAAGTAACAATTGCATAACCAATATTCTTATCTTTATTTATATTCCCTAACTCTAAAGGGCTTGCTACAGAAACAATATGATTATCATTTTCTTTTATCACTTTCAATGTATCCGTAATTACATTATTTATCTCTTCAGAATCTAAGGTTTTATTTTCAGGTGCATTAAATACTAACTGTACCTGACTTGTATTAGAGGGAAATTCCTTTTTAATGAGGTGAAGGGCTTTTTCTGATTCTGATCCAGGAATAGACATGTCCTCAGAAAAATTTGATCCCAGGTTCATTGCAATAATTGCGATCACAAGGAGAATTAATAATGAGCCTCCAATTATTTTTTTACTATTGTTTGCCGCCAATTTTCCTAATTTATAAAGATGCTTTGCCATTAACAGCTTCCTTTCATCCTAATATTACATACAGCACATTAAACCAACTAGTTATTATTTGAACGATAAGTTATTAATCATACACATTGTTGATTTAATGACGTAGACATAGTATATTAAAGCTAATTGAAGGTAACAATAAGCAAAATGACAACATGTGTTATTAAATAATCATTTATTAATGTTTTGTTCATTTAAAAACATATTGAAGTGATTTGGTTAATAAGTAGGAGGGAAAAACGTGGTTGGTACACCAGGAAACCGAAGAACATTATATAGTAAAAAGGTAATTATAGAGGCTTTTTTACTGCTACTACAAGAAAAAAACTTAAATAAAATTACTGTTACGGATATTTGCAAAGAAGCAGATATTAATCGTGGAACTTTTTATTCTTATTACAATGATCCGTTTGATTTAATGAGAAGTATTGAAGATGAAATGATAGAGAAAATGATGAGTACAATTTATATTTCAGGAGAACAAAATATACTAAATGAACTTTTAAAATTGATACTTATAAATAAGGATCTCTGTAAAATCATTTTTAATGAGAAAAATGGCTCTCGTGTACTAAATACAGTTTTGAATTCTGCACATGATATAGCAATTCTAGAAATAAAAAAACAGTTACCAAATGCAAATGAGACTCATTTAGAATATTTTTTCACGTATTCGACTGGAGGAATCATTGAAGTAATTCGAAAATGGATAAATGATGATATGAAAATTCCAACTGAAGAAGTTGTGCAAATCTTAGAAAGTATGAACGTCACCCATTCTCAATAAACGATTTGTTATAATCAATAATTATCATTAATAGGTATAGAGATTGTCTATAAAAAAAGGCCTTTATCATTGATTAATGTGCTTGAAATTATTCTATACAAACATTTATCTCAATAAGAATTATTACCTTTAATTCAACTCACATGAAAGAACGTAATCATCTTTCACTTTCAGTGGTGTAGCGCTGGTTTTTACGTTACATGGATGGTTAACGGCGGCGTTTCTACAATAAGTGGAGAAGCCTTTTTACTAACGTCGTAGGTTAGTTGAATAAGAAAAGATAAAGGAAATAAATTAACGAGGTGGAAAAATGGCATTAACCAACTTTATGAATGAGAATTTCCCGAACTTAGAACTTAGACCAGCCTTGTTTTATAGCTGGGATATTGGTATTCGGTTTAAATTAGGCGTGGATTATGATAGTAACTATTGTTACGAAAACAGTCCTTATCTTAAAGGCGTTTACAAAAGGGCTATCACTTTGTTTAAGACCTTACATCTTAAAGAAGATGAGATTTTTGTGGTAGCAAATGTGAATGATTTTGGAGATTATGCTGCGTTCAATCGTAAACTGAACATCTTTTCTAAATACATACAGGATAAGTCTGTTTTGAATAAGTTGACGCACACGACGCTACCTTATATTTTCCCCGAGGATGATGAGGATGGAAAGTACAAGACGCATAGATTTATTCTTAAATGTAAAACATCGGAAATTAAATATATGCCTTTGTTAAAAGCAATTTGCAACCAAGACATGGGAATTAAACCTAAGATTTATCATGATATTTTTTTCATCAATATTAAAAAAGAGACCATTTTTCATGTGTATGATGATAGAGGTTGTGATTTGCTGGCGACCTCACCCGAAACAATAAGAGATATTTATGACAAATATAATGATTGGATATTGGATTACGACAGAAATGAGATAGACCAGGTGTTCATGTAAATGTCTTCTTGTTCAGCTAACGGAGGCATTAATTGAACAGAGAAACATTTATTATGGCGTTTCTCTGTTTAAAATAAACTAAAAGTACTTCTGATAAAATTCCTTCATAAGCTTTCCACGTAGTTGGCATAAATCCGAGTAGTTTCACTTTTTTCATGCCTCATGATGAATCAACTTTGTGGGATAAAGCCTCTGCTACATACGCAATCATTTCATATAACTGCTCCATAATAGGAAAGACACGAAACATTTTCTCAGAAATTTCAGGGGATTGTCGCCAGTTTTGCCCATGGAATGTTGTTTGTGAAACCTTTTGTCCTGCTCCTAAACAATCAAAAACTGAGCATCCTTTAAACCCTTGATTCTCTAAGTTTACTATGAATTTGACAGCTAAAATTCGATTGTAGATTCGGGCATGGTGTCCCAGCTGCTTTATTAATGGCGAAGTCGCTGGAGGCAGCAATATTTAACTACTTTCAGCGGGTGTCCAAACATCCGCTGAAAGTAGTTAAAGCCTCCGGCGGATGTCACGGAATCGGAAAGGAGTTCTTTGTGCAAGCACAAAGCCGATTCCGGACGCAATTATGCCGAGGCATAATTGATAGCTGTGCAACATAAACCAAAACAGCTTTGGCAATCCGCCTGTAAGCTTTCGCGTATCTTTTTTCCCATTGTATTATCTATATTTTTTATTTCGGACATCATTGATTTCCCCTCTTAACGATAAACTTACATATGATTCTATCACTAATTACCTGCGAAAGGATATTTTTTCCATCGTTTTTATTAAAGATAAAAGCGAAGCGACAGTCACATTACTTAAATTAGAGTTTGTAATTCATCTTTTACAAAAATTAGCATATCAATTAATTGTAAAACGCTATAATTTAATCGACAGACAGTCGGTCTATAAGGAGGGGGAAAAATGAGAAAAGAGGCGCAGGAACGTAGGAACGAAATACTTGATGCAGCGGATGAGCTGTTCGGTCAGAAGGGCTTTGATGGCACAAGTACAAATGAGATTCTCGAAAAGGTCGGAATTGCGCGAGGAACATTGTATTATCATTTCAAGTCGAAAGAGGATATAATGGACGCGCTAATTGAGCGATATAATGCCCAAATTTTAGGAGCTGCTAAGGCAATTGCCGCAGATAAGAGCATATCCGTTAACGAGCGTATTGTCCGTGTTGTCATGGCACTAAATATAAGTGACGGAAATGGCAAGGAAATTATTGATCATATACATAAGCCTCAGAACGCGCTTATGCATCGGAAAATACAGAAGGTTATCATAAATGGCCTTCCTCTGATCTTGACGGAAATAATCCGTGAGGGTATCGAACAGGGGCTATTCAGTACGCCGTATCCATATGAATGTATGGAAATGGTTGTGGCTTATACGAATACTGTTTTTGATGATGATCTGGTTGAAATGTCAAATGAAGAGCGTGCTTCACGTATTCCTGCTTTTGTATTCAACGTAGAAAGACTACTCGGTGTTGAAAACGGAAGTCTTACGTACATGATGAAGATGTTTGGCAGCGGAGATGAGAGTGGAAGAATTGGAAACGAAGAAGGTTAATTGAAAGGGATTATTCTTATTTGCTACGGTCTGGACAGCAGATTTCAGCAATAGGAAGCAAGGTTACGTCGTTTTGGCTAGATTTTTTGTTATGTGTTACTTCAAAAATGCTGTACATCTTAAAATCGGTTAAAAGTTTGAAAATAGAGGTGACTTATGTATTACAGAATAATCCGTAATGATATGTCGAAAAGTAAATTGATAACGTTGACAACAATGATATTTGTCGCAGTGGCGGCTATGCTTGTTTCATTATCAGCGATACTAATCGTCAATCTTTCAGGTGCAATCGATACACTGATGAATCAGGCGAAAACTCCGCATTTTATGCAAATGCATTCGGGTGATCTTGATACTGCACGGCTTGCGAATTTCGCGGGGCAGAACAGCAATGTCGATGAATTTCAAGTCCTTGAGTTTCTCAATATGGACGGCGCGCAAATTATTTTAGGTGATCGTTCACTTGCGAATAATGTTCAAGATAACGGGCTCAGCATACAGAGTGAAAAATTTGATTATCTACTTGATTTTGACGGAAACATCATAAATGTGTCTGATGGCGAGCTTTATGTGCCAATTAACTATATGAAGGATAACAATTTAAAAGTCGGTGACAAGGCAGTAATAGGAGGGAAGTAATTTACTGTTGCGGGATTTCTCCGAGATTCACAGATGAATTCCATGCTGTCCTCCTCTAAAAGATTTCTTGTCAGTGAAGAATGATTTCGCTGAAATTAAAAGCCTCGGAAGTACGGAATATTTGATTGAATTTAGATTAAAGGATTTGTCAGCACTCGGCGCATTTGAAACTGCCTATGCCTCCGCAGGACTTGAAGCGAATGGACCAACGATTACATATCCGCTTTTCAAAACGCTTAACGCACTTTCCGATGGGATGATGATTGCAGTCATACTTCTTGTCAGCGTACTTGTCGTTGCGATCGCATTTATGTGTATCCGCTTTACGCTGCTTGCGAAAATTGAAGATGACTACCGTGAAATTGGCGTTATGAAGGCAATAGGGCTACGTCTTTCCGACATTAAAAAGATTTATCTTGCGAAGTACACAGCTATCGCGACGGTACGATTTTTCCACACACGACGCTTCTTGCGAATAATTGATTGCACACCTAGTTCACACATTAAACGATAAACTTTCTTATGATTCACTACAAATCCTCTGTCACGTAGCACAATTTTCATGCGAGGGAAGCCATACATTTTATGTGACTGATGGATTTCTTAAATGTACTCTTTCAATATAGCATCGCCTATTTTGCGTAACGAAACTTTCCTATTTTTGAGGCATTTATAATAGCCTGAACGTTGTACTTTCGCCATTTTAGTTAGCCATGTAATAGGGTAACGATCTTTCATCGATTCGAAAATTTGATAACGTTCTAGATAAGTTGGCATTCCTCCATTTACAGATTTGGATACTGCTTTTTTAAGTATTCGACCTGTACTTAATAGTAATCACGTTCTTCTTCTACGCTCTTAAAATAAATACGATTGCCTTTCAATGGATCCTTTACACCTTTCGCTCCAGAGCCTGGTGATGGTAGACGATTGATGCTTCAATGGTGCCAACTTCTTTAAATTTCTTCACCCATCGTTCGACTCGTGTTTTATTCTGAACGCCAAATCGTTTGGCAATAGAAATATAGCTTTCGTTACCGGCTAAATATGCCTGAACAACCTCTAATTTAAAATCGATTGTATACGAATTATTTTTTCTAGGCATAGAAAGATCCCCTTTAAGTAGAATGTTAATTACAGATTACTGTAGCTCTTTTAACATTGTCTACTTAAAGGGGATAAAATCAAATTCTTGTCGTTACCGCCTCTTTTTTTATATAAAATAACTAGTTATTTCTGAGACTGTTTTACGGGCTGGATCTTATATAAATGCCTGTATAAATCAAAACACAGACAGAAACAAATATGCTAAATACATATATTATGGTCCAAGTAATTTAAATCTTCCTAAACTATTTCACCCATTTTAATTTTAGAAAGTATCCTTTTCCATTCTTCGAGTATAAATCTTTCTTCATTAGATTTTTTCACTGAATAATTTCATTTATATCGAGTGGTAATTTCTTGGGAAAATTCACTTTATCGGAAGCACAATGTTAAATTCTTACTTTTATCAATTTTCGCTCTATTTCAAACAAAACTTGATTTTGAAACATTTATAGCTAATGATATGGTACTAACATACCCGGGGAAAAAGTAAAGAAGAAGGTAATTACAATTATTAGATTTTGGTTAATAGGGATAGGGGAGAATCATAATGAAAATTCTACAAGATTGTGATTACTTTTTAAAATTAAAGAATTAAGGGGGAAAAGTTATGAATAGAATTTCTACTATGGCGAAATTTGTACTAATTTTTATGGGAGTAATCTGCTTTTCATTTTTACTTGTTGATAATAAAACAAGTGCAGAGTCACGAACTATAGTTCAAAACGAAATTAGCAGTAATTTAATTAAGATTGATACGCAGGGAATTGATGCAGAGATTTATGCTGATCCAACTGAAATGGATAATCTATTTTATATCTTCGATGGTGATACTTACATAATTGAAGATAATAAATTGGTAAAAGATATAAATGGCGTAAATTCTGCAAAAATTAGTGTTTTTGCCACGGATAGTTACAAAGCTAAGTTAAAGAATGGAGAAACAAATCAAACTGTTAAAAGAGTTTTAAATGGTACTACTACATTTTTCAACACATCTGGACCAGCTGAATTAAGAAAACTAGATATTAGAAGAGGAGGTAAAGAAGGAGTAATTGTTGCTACACTTACACGTGATACAGCAGGTGTTGGAACAGGACATACAGCTCAATCTACTAATTTTTACAGTTTTGATGTTACAAACTTTAGTGCTACAACTCAAACTTGGCAATGTTCAATAACTTTTTAGGATGCACTTAACAAAATGAATTAAAATTTTTGTAAGAAAAAAATTAGAGTATGTTTTGATAATTTCAAAATATACTCTTTGAATTTATTTATACCTGCAAAATTTGAATATACAGAAATATTAAATGGAGATGGGTAAAATACGACAATAAATGTAAGGATGAAGAAATCAGAGTTACTAATTTTGAAGTGGTATTAAAGTTTGTTATGTTAAGTCTTTTAAATAGTTTTAACCTCCCGAGCAATTAAAATCTATTTAATAGATAAACCTATTACATATGTTAAATTAGGGTGGCTTTTGAGAGAAAAATAAAAGAAGGAGAATGAAAATTAAGTTTATGAAAAAACTAAAATACTTGTTTGGTATTGTTATCTTATTATTCTTCATTGGGATATCAGTAATGATATTTAATAAAAATAATAGTATTAATGTAGTAGAAATTAATGACGAGGTTTTGAATAGTTGGGAAAAAGTTTATATTTCATTAAAGGAAAAGTCCTTAAATCAGTATTATTTCAAAAATGAAGATTTACACAATGGTGATATCTTTTTGTTGCAAAGAAAAAATCAAGGGTTAATGTTAAAAGATGGGGATAAAGTATTGATAAATTTAACTATTATTCCAGATGGCTTAAGTCATACCGTAGTTGGTTATATATTAGATGAGAAATTTACGGAAATATTTTCCGAACCAGTATCAGATAAACTTTCGACCTCATTAGAAATCAAATCAGATGGTGAATATGTATTTTGTATTGTTGGTTCTAATGCAAATTATATAACAATAAAAAATGGAGTCATTATTGTTGATTAAATCTTAGAGTGAAAATTATGCAAAGAAAAAATCTAATTTTGTTATTCTGAGTACGGAGTTTTCCCGCGTAATTGTAATAAAACGTGTAGTGATTATTATGCGTTGTGTTATAATTATTGTAAATTAATTTATTATGTTATTTATGTAAGATTATAAAAATGGAAGTCCAAAAATGTATAGTTCAAATTGAATTAGGTGGGAGAACGAAGGCGTTATCAGAGGACGTGATAACGCCTTCGTGACCAACATCCTGTCGCTACGTTTACACTACGCTTTCACACAGAAAATATTTGTTGCCCCGAGCCCCAGGAAAGCGCCCAGTCGGAACGGAAATCCCCCCCATATTGTCGAGGTTGCATACTTTATTAAACTTAATTTCATTACAACATGTAGGAAGAAGCCTGTAATTTAAAGGCTCTTCCTTTTTTTGCATTTTATACTTGCAAACTTAAAAGTCATAGTGTAATATTCAACTAGTACACTATAACACGAGGTGTTGGCATTGAAAAAATTTGCAGGGTTATTCAAAAAGGAATGGGTGCTTTTTAGGACATGGCTATTTGTTGCGATTTTTGCAGGAATTATGTTGTCATTGGTGCTTCCATATTTAATAAAGCGATTTGTTGATGGCATGACAATACCGGAAAATCAGCTATCATTTGCACTCACAATGCTAGTGATTGTATTAGGCGGATTTTATTCGATATTACAATTTTTAGCTAGTATACGACACGATTTAAAGGTCAAAGAAATATGGCTACACGCCACTAGCTCTATTACACAGCTTGTGGGTGTAAAAGTTATTTTTTCACTATTTGGATATGCTATCTTCAATTTATTTTTTATTAGTATAGCCATGTACAATGTAAAAGATGAATTTGTAGCCAATTTTGGACAAATAGTATTATCACTAATACTTTCTGTAGGAATTTTAGTCATTTTCCAATGGATAATGTTTGTCTTACTGCTACTATTTTTAGCATTTTATCTCCAAATAAAGCACTTAATTGGTCGCTTTGCCATTGTTATTATGATGGGTGCTTTTTTCTTCAGTATGAATTTATGGTATAAATTTACTGAAAGCCAGCTATATGCTTCTATTTTTCATCATATTGAAATGCCATTAGATTGGTTGGCACACTATTTACCAAAGGCAAAAGTATCGACTATTGAGATTATCTATAATCCGCTTTATGTTGTGGAGGAAGTAGTGATGATAATTTTGATTGTCATTCTATTTATCGTAGCGACGAAGTGGCTTGAAAAGGTGGTTTTACGATGACAATCGACTTTTCACGTGATAAGCCCATATATAGCCAACTTGTAGATCGGATATGTGGAGATATTTTGAAAGGAAAGTTAGAGCTAGGGGATCGACTTCCTTCTGTTCGAGAATATGCAATTGAAACAGGTGTTAATGTAAATACCGTACAACGCGTGTACAAGGAGTTAGAAGCCATGAATATAACGGAAACGAAACGAGGTCAAGGGACATTTATTACAACCAACGAAGAGCGGATTGTACTTTTACGAGAAGATATGAAAAATCAATTAGCTGAAAATTTTTTAACATCTATTGAAGCACTGGGATTTTCCAAAGAAGAGATGCTTGTCGTGTTAACAAAAAATCGTGAGGTGAAATAAATGTTACAGCTATCAAATGTTTCTTTTCGTTATATGAAAAAGCCGATTTTGCAAGATGTGTCTTTTTCCATTCCGGTTGGCCGAATCATTGGGCTTGTTGGAGAAAATGGCAGTGGCAAGTCGACACTTTTAAAAGTATTGGCGGGCTTATTACGTCCATCTAGTGGTGAGGTCTTGCTAAATGGAACGCCTGTAACACGCAGAAGTGCGGATCAGAT
>Ga0213822_1000957_pt1 | contig 18209 bp, 16 predicted proteins | sample MC6MC0908MG_FD_179872 | JGI IMG/M metagenome (GOLD analysis project Ga0213822, IMG submission 179872) | Enriched soil aggregate microbial communities from Iowa State University, Ames, United States - MC6-MC0908-MG | ecosystem: Environmental > Terrestrial > Soil > Unclassified | place: USA: Iowa...
TGACGTGAGGTTGATTTCCGCCGTAGATTTTTCACTTCACCACAAGCAAGATTCAAGAACTCTCCGCAACAATCACTACTTTTCATCAAACTCCGAATGTTCTGTTATTTCTTTTCGTCAAAGTATTTTTGAGCACCTGGGTGAACATCAATACTAATACCCTCTAAACCTGTCTTCGCATTGATAAACTCACCTTTAGCGTGGGAAATTTTATCTGTGTTATCATAAATAGCTTTCGTCATCGAATAAACAACATCTTCCGGAAGATCTTTTTTCACCGCTAGCATCGCAAGTACCGAAACTGTTTCTGTGTCATTGGCAATACCATACGTACCAGCTTTTACTGTATCTTTTGCATAGTAAGGGTATTTAGCAATTAACTCATCTGCTTTACCAGCATCCATACCGATAATATTCACTTTAGTTGTTGCATTTAAAGCCTCAACAGCACCTGTTGGCGTACCCGCAGTAATAAACGCTGCATCAATTTGGCCTGATTGAAGACCGTCAGTAGACTCACCAAAATCAAGGTTTTGTGCTTTGATATCATCCATTTTTAAACCATGAATTTCAAGTAATTGTTCAGCATTTGCGTAAGTCCCAGAACCTGGCGCACCTACGGATACCTTTTTCCCTTTTAAATCAGCATAAGTTTTAATACCTGACGATTCAGTCGTTACTAATTGTACTGTTTCTGGATAAAGTGCACCTAGAGCAGCAATTGAGTCAATTTTTTTACCCTCAAACATCATTGTTCCTTCAGTAGCGTAATAAGCAATGTCTGATTGTACAAAAGCAATTTCACCTTTACCTTCTTGTAGTGCAGTCATGTTGGCTGCAGATGCTTGAGATACTTCAGCAGTTGTTTTAATGTCTGTTTCTTTAGAAATTAAATCAGCAAATGTTCCACCTAATGCATAGTAAGTACCTTGTGTTCCACCTGTTAATAAGTTTAAAAAATCTGGCTTCTCAGATGCTGTCGAATCTCCCTTATCTGTGTCCTTAGAACCCGTTCCACATGCAGCTAAAATCAATAGCGCAAAGGCACTTAATAGCATTAATAGCCTGAATTGTTTTTTCTTCAAAGTAACCTTCCCCCTTCGGTTAAAAATAAGAATCTACTTAAAATTATCAAACATAGTATAATAATGTCAATAAATTTATAGTAAATTCAGTCTTTTATAATTATACAATTACCTAAAACGACAATTATTTACGAATTTCAACAATTACTTCTTTACACTATTTTTATCTACTTAATACTATTAAATTCTTTTTCTAACAAAATAAATTCAGTTACTAAATGTATGAAAACCGCATGTCGAATTATGAAAAATGACCGTTCACTTATTCTTTTGGGCTCATCACCATAACGTGAGGTTGATTTCCGTTCCAACTGAGGGCGTCCTATGAGCCGATTTCTATCCACTAAAAAAAGACTGCATCTAAAGTGATTTACTTCAGATACAGTCGATTCATTTTCCTTATTGAATAGCACCACAAGCAATTCTAGCACCAGAATTACCAGCAGGATCTGATTTATAATCGTCCTCTGACTCATGGATGACTAATGAAGTACCTTTTCCACCCAATAATGAATTTGCAGCATTTTTATCTAATGTTAGCCCTTCCGCTAAGAAGTTCATATCTACACTACCATCTTCACCAACTTCTAAATTCGGAAGATCTCCCATATGATAGCCTTTAGGATTATCCTTCCCATGCTCTTTACTCGTTGGATTAAAATGCGGACCTGCTGATTCAAACGTTGGCGGTTCACACTTCCCAACTGAATGAATATGAATGCCGTGCGTGCCGGATGGCAATCCTGATAGCGCGAGTGTCACCCTGACCCCATTATCCTCTTCCTGAAAATATGCATTTCCATAGCTTTCATTATTTTTTCCTATTACTTTCGCGGTTGCAGTTTGTGCTGAATTTGCGTTAACTTCCACTTTTTTCTCCTTCTTTTCGAAGAAATTACAACCACCGACAAATACTAATAAGGAAATGATTATTAAACTCATTTTTTTCATAAAAATACCTCCTCTATTTCTGATGGTTGCCAACAATCCTCCTACTTATGCAATTTTGATTAGAATTTTGTGAATCATTGGAAAAGCAGTAAATTTAGCAACCTGTAAACGATAGAGATTAGCATTTCAGTGACTGTTGTAACATAAAAAGGATATCTCCAAGCCAGCGAGACATCCCTTTACATACATTAATTCAAAATTTTCACAGTAACAGTTTTAACACCCCACTGACGAGCTTGTCCCTCAGTAGGAATAAACACATCAATTTTATTGCCTTTTATTGCTCCACCCGTGTCTGCTGCGATTGCCTCGCCATAACCTTCAACCCATACCCTAGTACCAAGAGGAATAACACGTGGATCTACAGCAATTACCTTCAAGTTCGGATTAGATCTTATATCTGTTCCATTCGCTGTAATCCCCGAACATCCTTCACAATACGCTGTATAAGCGGTCGCTCGCATTGTTAGCGTTTGGCCTGTCGCATTTGCTGGAGCACTTACTTGTTTTGTACTTGATTTTGTTGCTGGTTTTGTATTTGATGTCGTTACTTGCTTTGTATTGGAAGCTGTTGCTACCTTTTTAGTTTCGCTTACAGTAGTTTTAGGCTTTGCTGCTGATGCTTTGGTAGCTAACAATTCGCCTACATAAATCACATCAGAAGTAAGGTTATTCCATTCTTTTAACTTTTCCACTGACACACCATTTTCACGTGCAATTGAAAATAATGTATCCCCATGCACAATATGATGTTGGTCTTTCGATGATTTTTCATTTTTCGTGTCATCTTTTTTTCCTAAATTAAACCATTTCGGATCTATTTCGTCTAGTAGCCCTATTTCCCCTACAGCTAATTCGTAAATCTTCGAGATTCCCCATAACGCGTCAATTGGTATAACATTGAGTTTGTCCTCAGCAGAGGACGGACTTGCAAACAAACTTAAACCCAATGTCAATGTTACAGCTAAAGCTAATGCTCGTTTCTTCATATTTCGTAATACCTCCATATTTTATAATTTTGCAATCTGCTGCTAGCTCACTAGAGTTGGGCTCTTTTATGCAAGCAATGCTAGAGAATGCAATTAATCACTCAGGACAATGGACCTGATATTACGAATTATTTCTATAAAAACGGAAAAATATACAATATCAATCATATTTTTAGTAAATCAAATAGTTTAATGGAAAAATACCCAAGATTTTAATTGCAACTTTTATACGTTGGAAAATCAATACTTTTAACCGATAATATGTTAAAGGAGGAATATAGGGTGGAAATTAATACAATAATGTCTTCTCAGATTATAGAGCTACAACAAACTGTACAAATGACTGTTATGCAAAGTGCACTCAATCTAAATACGGTAGCTGCTGTCGACCTACTAGAAGATCTGCCTCAGCAGCAAGTGACCGCACATCCGTATAAAGGGTCAGTTATTGATATTTCAATTTAACCAATTTCACTTTAAGTTTCTTCAATTCAAGTTAATTAATATTTGAAAGTTGGTGCCCTTTTGATTCGAGTGATAGTAATGGACGATGAGCCATTAGCTCTTGTAAACATGGAGAAAAAGTTGAAGGAATTTAATTCAATAGAGGTTATTAAATCCTTTACAAATGTAAAAGATTTGCTTGCAGAGGGTCCAAGCTTGGATTTTCAAGTAGCATTTTTAGATATTGAAATGCCTGGTATGAACGGTTTAGCAATCGCAAAACTATTAAAAGAATGGAACAAAAATATCCATATCGTATTTGTCACTGCGTATCGAGACTATGCTATCCAAGCATTTGAAATTAATTCCCTTGACTATTTATTAAAGCCTATTTCAAAAGCTCGTCTAGAGACAACTATTAATAGAATCCAAGAACTCCTCCACCTAGAAAAAAATTCAACTCCTATACGAATACAAAATAAACTTACACTAAAGATACAATGTTTTGGAGGATTCGTTGTCTTACACGATGACAAAGCCATCCATTGGAGAACAGTTAAAACAAAAGAATTATTTGCCTTCCTTTTTTCCAATCTTAATAGCCATGTACCTCGTGATACAGTCCTCGATGCATTATGGGCAGAGACAGACTATAAAAAGGCAAGAGTGCAATTGCATACAACAGTCTCCTATCTACGCACTACGCTTTCTACATTAGGCTATGTAGAAGTCATACAGTACGCAAATGGCTGCTATATTTTGCAACTAGAGGATTTTCAATGTGATGCTCATAACTTAGAGCATATTTTAAATAGTAAAATGGAGACCGGAAAGCTTGATATAAAGAAGGCTGAGGCACTAATACAAAACTATCAGGGTGAATATATGGCCACATTAGATTATCCTTGGGTTACTAGTAAGGCAAATTTCATGAACACCCAATTTACTCTTCTACTTCATGATTTAGTAGAGCATTATACAGCAATACATGACGTAAAAAAACTAGAGCATATATTACTTTTAACACTCGAGCATAATCCATATTCCGATAAAGCTATCCAACAGCTAATGAAACACTATATCGACGTGGATAATCGAGCAAGTGCAGTAAAAGTTTACAATACATTTAGAAGTACTTTGGTAGCTGATCTCGATATTTTACCAGAGCACGAAACAACAGAGCTATTTAACGCTATATCAGTAGAAGTATAAATTACCAGATGTCTCAATTAACCATTTTTATACATTCGAAGAGGCTGATTTCCGCTACGGGCTACTCGCTTTTCTGCGGGCGGGCGCAGTTAAAACGGGAATATTTTAGCAAAATAGCAACAAAAACAATCCTTTTGATAATAAACTATTTTTTCCTAATCATCACGCCTGATAAATTACCATAAAGATCAAATCAAAACATACTCAGGCCATCCGCAAAAGGCATCGAGACAGTTCTCTCTCGATGCCTTTTTATCTTTTTTCTATCTTCATGGATGGTAAATATAGTCCTTCTAATATAAAAAGAAAATCCAGGAGGTCCTTATGTCACTGTTCAAAAAAGCGACAATTCGACATTCACTTTTCATTATCTTAATTTTTATAGTTCTTACTACCCTTCGTTTACTATGGTTAGCATACTTTCTCCCTTCGAGTAGTCAACCAATTGCCCAAGAAGGTATATTTGACATTCGTGATCAGGCGCTAAACGATAAAGAAATGCTTCACTTAAATGGTGAATGGCTCTACTATCCCGGGTTATTAATAGACCCATTAAACACAGACAATAACAAATATCCCCGATTATTCGAGCAGTCTATCCGAACGATTCCTACGCGAGATTCTGAGGCAACGACACAACGATATGGTACATACCGTTTTAAAATTTTACTCAATGAAAATGCCTCCAAAGATAATCGTTATGCCATTCGGATTCCTGCAGTATCAACTGCTTCAACATTATATATTAATGGGGAGTTGGCTGGTCAGTCAGGAAAAGTCGCTACTGATTCAAATAATCATAAAGGGCAAGCCGCTCCATACACTGTATATTTTACGAATGAGCAACCTGAAATTGACTTAATTTTACATGTATCAAATTTTGATACACCAGCAAGTCCTATTATTGCTAAAAGAGTTCTATTTAGCTCTGCACCAGCTATGGCACATCACGAAATAATTACCGATTTATCTCTTACTGCCATTTCAGTAATGCTCGTATTGTTCGCACTCTTTAGTATTCTTGTGTTCCTATTCATCTATCGGAAGCCAATTGTATTACTTTTCACAGTAGGTTTTCTTTTACCATTAACCGATGAATTAATTACCTATGATCGATCCATACTTGCTTGGCTACATCTTGATTATGTATGGTCGTTTAAATTATCTTCTATCATCTATCTCGGTTCTTCTTTTTTCTTTGTTCAATTTTTGCGTATTTTACTAGTGAAATATCGTAATGCTAAATGCTTACAGTGGATCTTTGCTATCTATGCCCTTGGAGCATTTTTAACTGTCGTTTTACCGATTGATTGGTTATACACATTAAATCCTCTTTTCTTCATACTTTATGGTGTTTCATTTTTATATGTAGCAGCACTCGCTTTAAAAGAGTATCTTGAAAATCAAAAACAAAGTTCCGTTTTTATTGCCCTGACGGCTCTTGGTTCAACAAATGGCATTATATGGGGATTCATCAAATCCATTTATGTCTTTGATATACCCGTTTATCCACTAGACTATTTATTTATCATGCTTGGTTTTTCAGGTTATTGGTTTAAACATTTTTTTGAAAATAAAGAGCAAATTAATCAATTGATTGCTAAATTACAAACGGACGATGAATTAAAGGACGAATTTTTATCCAGTAGTTCACAAAAGCTATGGGATCCCATGAATAAAATGATTACCTTAGGACAGACCATTTATGAAAATCCAAACAATAAGCTTGCCGCTGATGATAAACAAAACCTAAAGCTGTTAATTGATATTGGGAGAAGCATGTCCTTTACATTAAATGACATACTTGATTTTACTCGTTTAAAGGACGGTAATTTACATCTCAATAAAAAAAACGTCAGCATTCAAGGTGTCGTTTATGGTGTTTTCGATATGTTACGCTTTATAACTAATGGAAAACAAATTCAAATGAATTCTACCATTCCTAAAACATTTCCTAATGTAGTGGCCGATGAAAACCGATTGATTCAAATTCTTTTTAATTTTTTATACAACGCCATTAAGTATACAAATGCTTGTTCTATAGAAATCAGTGCACATATTGATAATAGTCTGGTTGTAATCCATATTCGTGACACTGGATTAGGAATGGATGATGAGATCCAAAGTCGTCTATTTTCCCCTTACGAACAAGGAAATGATAACGACGATCAAATCGGTCTCGGGTTATTAGTTTCAAAGAAGCTTATCGAATTACACGGAGGGACTTTGCAAATACATTCCGTTCCTAACAAAGGCTCAGATGTCTATTTCACATTACCATTAGCAGAGGAAAGTTTAAATGAGGAGCAATCCTACATAGAGCAAGAAAATATATTTTCTCATGTTGAAGGAAATACGCCTTTAAACATAGTAGAAAAACAATTTAAAATTTTAATGGTTGATGATGATCCTATAAACTTAACCATTATGCGTAGTTTATTTGCAACAACAGCATATGCGGTTACTACTGTTACTAGCAGTGAAAAGGCATTAAAAGCATTACAGCAAGAGGATTGGGATTTAGTCATTGTTGATGCGATGCTCCCTTATATTTCTGGCTATGCATTAATTGAAATTATTCGAGAGCATTACTCATTACTTGAATTACCGATCTTATTGCTAACAGCACGTAATAATCCTGAAGATGTTTATACTGGTTTTGTTCGTGGAGCTAATGATTATGTTACAAAGCCCATTAATTCTCTTGAGCTAAAAGTAAGGAGCAAAGCCTTAATCGATTTAAAATATAGCATCAATCAACGACTACATTTGGAAACAGCTTGGCTTCAAGCTCAAATACAGCCACATTTTTTATTTAATACATTAAATACAATTGCATCACTTAGTACGATTGATACAGATCGAATGATTGACTTAATGCATCATTTTGGTGAATATCTACATGCAAGCTTTGATGTGCGGAATCTACAACGAGTAGTACCACTTAAGGATGAACTAGAGCTAGTGCGCTCATTTCTCTATATTGAACAGCAACGCTTTGGGGAATTGTTAAACATCGAATGGGATATCGATGAAACTATAAACATTGAAATTCCCCCTATTTCCTTACAAACTTTAGTAGAAAATGCGATTCGTCATGGTGTCTTAAAACAGGAACAAGGCGGAACAGTTTGTATCCGTATAAAGGATTTACCAGATTATGTGGCAGTAAGTATTATAGACGATGGCGTTGGGATAGATCCAAGGAAATTGGAGGAGCTACAATCAGGAAGTTATTCAACAAGCTGTGGCGTAGGATTACGTAATACTGATTTACGTCTTAAGAGGATTTACGGACAGCGATTACAAATACTGAGCACCCTAAATGAAGGAACAAATGTCACCTTCCACATTCCAAAAAATTAATTGGCCTATTCATGATTATCAAAGAGCTATCACCTTCTCAATTGAGTTTGTGGTGGCTCTTCTCTATTATTTCAAGATACAATTACTATATAAATGAAAATATTTATAGCTCATCACCAAAAGTTTAGGATGACATTTGTTAAAACGTATGCCATGTATATAAGTTGATTGGAGTGGAGACTGGGCGACTCCTCGGGGATCAGCGATAGAGGAACGAAGGCTAAAACCATCACGTCCTGTGATAACGCCTTCGTGACCAACATCATGTTGGCCCGAGACCCTGGAGCGCAAGCGAAGCGGCTCATCGGACGCCCCCAGGAAGCTTTGCTCTGTGCGAAAGCGTAGTGCTAACGTAGCGTCAGCAACAATGTTTTATCTGTGCGAAAGCGAAGCGTCAGCAACAATGTTTTATCTGTGCGAAAGCGAAGCGTCAGCAACAATGTTTTATCTGCGCGAAAGCGAAGCGTCAGCGGCAAAGCGCCCAGTCGGAACGGAAATCAACCCCACGTTATAATTATGAGCCATATTTATGGATTCTTAAATATCAGGGTACATTAAAAGTATATAAATAAAGAAAGGTCGATACTATGTACAAAATATACATAATAGAGGACGATGCTACTATTTCAAAACTTATTGTCGAGCATTTATCGAAATATCAATTTGCATGCTACACTGTCCAACAATTTAACCGTATAGTAGAAGAATTTCAAGCTATTCAACCCCATCTAGTAGTCATGGATATTAACCTCCCAACTTATGATGGGTACTTCTGGTCACGCAAAATCCGCCAGCTGTCAACATGCCCTATTATTATTGTATCTGCGCGTGTGAATGATATTGATCAAGTATATGGCATTGAAAATGGTGCAGATGATTTTATCACAAAGCCCTTCTCGCTAGATGTATTTATGGCAAAAGTGAACGGCCTAATTCGTCGTACATATGGAGAATATGCTTCCTCCGATTCTAATTCTATAACAATTACCAATACTACATTAAATCCAGATACTGTTCGGCTTCACACTGAGGAACATGAGAGCCTGTTAACGTTAAAAGAGATGCAGCTTAGCAAGTTACTATTTGAAGCTTACCCAAAAGTTGTATCTCGCCAAAAGTTGTTAAGTGCTATTTGGGATGATGAATCCTTCGTTGAAGAAAACACTTTATCTGTTAATATTGGTCGGCTTCGCAAAAAGTTTGAAGCTATTCAATCCCGTTTAGAAATTAAAACAATTCGTGGACTTGGCTATCAATTAGTGGAGGCAGAAGAATGAAGCTTTTCTTTCGAGATCATGTAAGTGTAATTATTCTATATTGTGTAAGCTTCCTATTATTACCTTGGATCATTCATTCATTGGATGATTTATCATCACACTATTTTTATTTTATCTTTCTCGTTAGCTTTCTATTTATTATTTGGCTAATTGGTCGTTATTATCGTAGAAAAAAGCTCTATGCTCATTTACAGAAAGGCATATTAACAAGCGATGACCTCCATCTGTATGAACCACAGGCTATGATTGAGCAAGCTTATAGCCAAAAACTACGACAAATGCAATATCTACACTTAACACAACAGCAAATTTTAGAGGAGCAAGGAAAAGAAAAGCAGCTTGTCCTTTCACATTTTGCTCATCAAATGAAGACCCCATTGTCGGTCATTCAACTGATTATTCAATCTGATGCAAATAGTCAATCCGAGCACTGGCAAACTATTAATAAAGAATGTGATAAGCTGACGTTTACCCTCAACCAGCTGCTAACTTATGAACGCACATCCAATCTAGTAGCTGATTTAAAAATAGAGGCACTCTCATTAAAAGAGATTATTCAGGAGGTCATTAACGAGTTAAAGGATTATTTTATTGCCAAAGTGGTTTTCCCAAAAGTGATGCTTGCTGAAAATAATATTATTTATTCAGATCGGAAATGGTTAAAAATCGTGCTTTATCAAATCATCAATAATGCCATTAAATACGGTGAGTCTGAAAGTTCCATTCAAATTATTTATGACGAAGCTATTTTAAAAATTAAAAACTGCGGAGATACGATTCCCGATAGCGAAATTTCACGTGTCTTTGATCTTTTTTATACAGGTGTAAAAGGAAGAACGAGCGGTGAAGCAACAGGTATAGGCTTATATTTGGTTAAAAAGATTTTGACTGCACTAGAGCACCCTTTTACCTTACAGTCCCACGAACGCTTCACTACCTTTTCTATAGACTTTTCAAATAGCGTGAAAAAATCATGAGTATTATATGACAACTTTGTCATATTGACGTCATATAGCCAAATAGGTAAAATGCTGCTCCTTCTTTATACTTAAGCTATTCAATCGAAGTAAGGGAGTTGTTCAAAGTTGGGAAACTCAATCCTACAAGTAACCAATCTACAAAAAGAATATATCGGAGAAATCACATATAAGGCATTGAATGGTATAGATTTTAAACTTGGTGAGAACGAATTCGTAGCCGTTATGGGGGCTTCTGGAAGTGGTAAAACTACATTTTTAAATAGCGTATCAACAATCGATCGCCCTACTGCTGGTGAAATTCTTATAAATGGCAGAAATCCTTATTCATTAGATGATGAGGAGCTTGCAAAATTCCGCCGTTCAGAATTAGGCTTTGTCTTTCAAGATTTTAACCTTGTACACACATTAACAGTGGAAGAAAATATTTTATTGCCACTAACTCTGGATAGTCTACCTGCCAATAAAATGCATCAACGACTTACACATATATCTCAATTCCTTGGCATCGAGGAGCTTCTTCCAAAACGAATTTATGAAATTTCTGGTGGACAAAAACAACGTGTAGCTATTGCACGTGCGGTTATTCATGAACCGAGTTTATTGTTGGCCGATGAACCTACAGGAAATCTCGATTCAAAGGCAGTAAATGATGTCATGAACTTATTTAGTTCTATTCATACCGAACTGAAAACGGCCATTTTAATGGTGACGCATGACCCTTATGTAGCAAGCTTCGCAAATCGAATCATTTTCATTAAGGATGGTAAATTATATAACGAAATTCATCGTGGCAATAACCGTAAACAATTTTACCAGGAAATCATGGACACGCTTGCTTTTTTAGGTGGTGGACAACATGAGCTTTAATCATATCGTTGTACAAAATATTTTACGTGACAAATGGACCTATGTTTCGTATTTCCTTAGCAGTATGTTTTCTATCATTATTTTCTTTTTATTTACAGTCATCGCTTTTCATCCAAGTCTTAATAGTATGGACCCAGACTCAACACTCGGCATTTCATTAATGTTAGCGAGTATGCTCGTCTATTTATTTTCATTTATCTTCATTGCGTACTCCATAATGGCGTTTTTGAAGAAAAAAACAAAAACACTAGGCATCTTTATGATTACCGGTGCATCCATGAAACAAATTCGAACACTAGTTTTTCGTGAAAATATTCTTATTGGTGTAATGGCGATTATTGCAGCAATCGTTCTTGGACTTGTCATTACACCACTCTTCTTAATGGGTGCCAAGGTTGTGTTAAAAGCAGAAACTTTCGGTATGTATATTCCGATTAAAGCAATCGTTTTAACTGTTGGTTTATTCCTTGTATTATTTGTTGTTATCTCAAAAATAATGACAAGATTTATTAATAAAGAAGCGTCAATTCAGCTTTTAAAAAGTGATATTGTCATCGAAAAATCGATAAAATCTCATTATCTTTTATTAATTATTAGTATTACTATTTCCGCCACTTTAGCCTATTTATTAAAAATTGATCATGACATTGTAGTTAGCTTTGGTATTCTTTACTACATCGTGTTTTTCGCGAGTATTCTTTCTACAATTTATCTAATCATCTCACAAGGAATGTGCTTCCTGCTAAAAATCTTTGAGAAATCGCCAGCCTATATGCGGAAAACAAATATGTTACTGGCTTCCAACCTCAATGCAAAAATGAAGTCGCACGCAAATATGCTATTTTTAATAACGATTTTAATAAGCGGTGTATTTTTATGTACAAGCATTTTATTTAGCTCCTACTATAATGTTGCAAAGGACAGCGAAGCGAACTATCCCTATAGCTTTCAATACATCGCAGATCCTAAGGCTGATGCAAGCATGGTAAAAGCTGATGTTGAATATCTTGAAAAACAATTATCTACAGTGGATTCGCAAAAATACTTTATTGAATTTAAATCGAATGAAGATAAACGACTTGGTTATATGTCAGTTTCAAACTATAATCTGTTAAAAAATCAAACCGTTAGCTTAAATAACAATGAATTTATAGCTGTCGCTGGTAATCATAAACTAGCACCAATAACGAATATTGATGAAGACCATTATCTTAAGCATTTAAAGCTTGCGTCTGTAGATGAGAGAAACTTATTATCCACTGGGTTCCAGCAAACATATTTTATTGTACCCGATCATTTATATAACAATATCGACTACCCTGTTTATAAAACTTATGTATTTGAACTCGACAAGTGGACAACGCATACAGAACTTGCGAGAACAATCATTGAAGAGATCCCAACTATATCTCAGCAACGGTATGTAGCTTCAAAAATCGACTTATATGACTCAGAACTGTTTGTAAAAAGTGTCATGTTCTTTATCGGCTCTATGTTGAGCTTAATTTTCTTGAGTGCAGCTATGAGTATACTCTACTTCTATTTACAAACGACGCTTCTTCAGGAAAAAGAAAAGTATTTAGGCATACGGAAGCTTGGTTTATCCAAAAAAGAGTTATTCACTGTAGTTTCTAAGGAGCTGGCAATCCTCATATTTGTGCCATTTGCGATAGCGATTACGATGTTGTTTGTTACTTTATTTGCTATGCGAACAATGGTTTCAACCACATTTTTAAAAGTCTCTTTGATGAGTTCTGTATGTTTCTTTATCCTGTTCTTCGTTAGTTACTTATTTATTCGTAAAAACTACTTTAAACGTTTACTTAGCAATTGATAAAAAAAATTCGCACTCCACTTAGGGTGCGAATCTTTGTTATGGAGAAATCCTTTACCATAGTACAGGCTTTGCTACCATTAACCATAACATGATGAGCAATAACAAAATGTACATCCATGCTTTCTTATGTAACAATGAAGCAAATTTTTGTTGGTCATAGGCAGGTGTATTAAATGTTCGTAAAGTCGGTTTGAACGCTCTTGCTAAAAAAACGATAGAGGCAAGCAATACAAGAAATGTAAGCACAATCCACGAGGTACTCCAATGATAGCCCGCATGCCACATTAATAAAATACCTGATGCAACAAGGACATGTCCCGAATGCTTGACGATCGTTATGGCTCCCTTAAACACCTCAATATACGGTGGCATTTCTGCATGGGATGCTACACGCATTTTCTTAACAATTGGTAAAACTACAAACAATGGCCCAATCGAAAGGATAGCACTTAAAATATGTATATAAAGAAGAAGTGTATAAATTGACATCATGATGCATACTCCCCTTTTAACTTTTTTCAGCAAGTATTTTGGTAGCGAAAGCAAAGCGTCAGCTACAGAAGTCTCCCACCTCTTAGGTGATGAGATGAATGCGGGTTTAAGTTACTTTTTCAGTGGGTGTCCAAACACTTGTACCTGCCGCTACGCTTTCGGTACAGAAGACATTTGCTGAAAGAAGTTAAAACCTCCGGCGGATGTCACGGAATCGGAAAGGAGTTCAATATAGGATGTTAGCCTAAAATCATCGCATCCATGCGATAATGGCTAACTGACCTGCATCATGCAGGCCTAAACACAAAGCCGATTCCGGACGCAATTATGCCGAGGCATAAATGATTCGGTCCCTCCTCATTATAGCACTCAACATATGCGTGCCTTATCGGCAATTGTGAATCCTTTGTAAACGCAAATTGAATCATTGTTAAATTGTTTGAAATCTACACAAAGAGGGTATTGATTATAGTAACATGCACATATAGAACAAAAAGGAGTGATTTTTATAGGAATTCATCAATTTTTTACAAGCCTTAATGACCTAGAGCGTATTATTCGTTGCCCCGGACGCTTTAAATTTGAAGAGCATAATGTGGCTGCTCACTCTTGGAAGGTATCACAGTATGCTATGTTCTTTGCTACACTCGAGGAAATGAATGGAGCTACGGTAAATTGGAAATCGTTATATGAAAAAACCATCAATCATGACTTTGCTGAAGTATTTATCGGCGATATTAAAACCCCAGTAAAGCACGCGAGCCCAGAGCTTAAGCAATTGCTTGCACATGTCGAAGAAAAAATGATGGAAAAATTCATTATTAATGAGATTCCACAAGAATTTCAGGCTATCTTCTTTGAGCGCATGAAAGAAGGTAAGGACAGCACGTTAGAAGGTCGTCTACTTGAATTTGCTGATAAGCTTGACCAATTTTATGAAGCCTTTGCTGAATTAAAACGTGGAAACACAGACAAAGAATTTGTGTATATGTATCAAACAGCTCTTACCAAGCTTTTAATAATCCCCCTCGAAGCTTCAGTTCACTATTTCCGTACTGAGATTTTGAAGGATGCTGTGAAGGAAAAAACACATATTGATATTCAAGCTTTGACAAATGAAGTATTAACATCAAATTAATAGGGTGCATGCACAAGTTTTCCGGTGAATTAACTCACGGAAGGCTTTTTTTATTATATCAATTATGCCTTGGCATAATTGCGTCCGGAATCGGCTTTGTGCTTAGGCCTGCAGATGTTTTCTGTGCGAAAGCGCAGTGCTAACGTAGCGGCAGCAATATGATGCAGGTCAGTTAGCCGTTATCGCATGGATGCGATAACGGCTAACATCCTATATTGAACTCCTTTCCGATTCCGTGACATCCGCCGGAAGCTTTAACTTCTTTCAGCGGATGTTTTTTGTACCGAAAGCGTAGCGACAGGTACAGATGTTTGGACACCCGCTGAAAATTAACTTAAACCCGCATTCATCTGCTGAAAGAAGTTAAAAAGTCGTATAATGGAAGGAGATCGATTGGAGGGAAGCTTTTGTCACAGGAATGTTCAATTGTAGAGGATTTAATACCTTTGTATAAAAAACAAACGCTCCAAGCAAGTACTATAGAATTTGTTGAACAACATTTAGCTAATTGTGAGCATTGTCGTCAGCTCGCCACTTCAGAGCAATCACTAGTTTATAAATTCCCTATGAAAAGTACATTAACATTTTTTCATCTTGTTTTTATCGTACTATCCTTTATGTTTGCCATTAACTCATCCTTACTAGGCAATCATAAAAGCTTTGTTGTATCATACGCAATTTTCGGTTGTCTTACTTACTTCTTTTACAAAAACATTTGGATTGTTTTCGCCATTAGCTTTGTGCCTGTTTTCGTCTGGGCCGTCATTAATAATATTAATAATCCACTCTATGTCATCGACTATTCCTTTACGGAAATTGGGACACTGCTAATTGGAGCTAGCTACATAGCTATTTTACATACTATTTTTGCACTAATCGGTGCTGCTTTTGCTATTATGTTGCGCAAGTTTACAAAATAATGTTACACCAGCAGAAAGAAGTTGTCTCAACGTAACCTGAGACAACTTCTTTAATCACCAATTATATCCATTCATAAGTTCGACATCCCCTAGCATTTCATTAGAAATACCTTCTAAATCTTGAAGCATCCATAGTCGCTTTGCCGGTCCTGTTACAACAGCGCCATAAGCTTGAAATCCATTCTTTTTTATATAATCATAGCGTTCTTGCAAATGATGTAAACCTAGAAATCCCTCATAATAGCTTTCCTTTTCAGTTAAAAGTCTTTCCATATTTTCTAACATCCATCGCTGGCTATCTTTCACATTATATTCTATTTCTTGTGCTTGCGATATATGTGAATAATCATCACTAACTTTTAAGCCTCCTGATAACCCGAAACTATCATAAATTGTAATTGAACCACTGTTGTAGCTAGAAGAAGCTGGTTCAAAGGATTTAAACTCACCTGTGTATAATGGCATCCAAACGATTTGGACATCGTACGGAGCAATCATTTTTACCAATTCTATAGGTTCTTTATAGGTTGAAATCGAAAATGCCATTTCCGCTACAGTTCCCTCAGGTAATTTTTCTAACGTCTTCCATATATTATTATTAAGATGAGATGCTGTTGCTTTTCCGGTTACAGGATCTTCGGGTAAATTAAAATTAAATTGCTGTGATGTATTTGTCGACGGTAAATCCATACTCAGAGATGAATTAGAATCCAATATAGATTTTTCAACATGCATTTCGCCGACTACTACCTTTTCCTTTCCTACCTGCTTCTCAAGAGGATAGCTAAATTTTTGAATCAGAAATGGTGTTATTTCTGACGACAAACCTGAAGTATCTCGACCCGTAATATTTGGATGCTGCCATTGAAGTGCTATTAAAGAGTTATAAATATGTTTAAGATCTGGACGCGCTTTATCAAAAACGACGGACACTCCTATTATATAGAGAGCATAAATAAAGAAGCATATTAGCAATACACGTAGGACTCGAAATGTTAATGTAAAACGGTATTTTCTTAAAATCTTTTTTTCATTCTCCTGCGACCACTCAGTCATGTTGAAAACCTCCATTCTTTTTTACTATTTCCTCCAACCTTTTGCGGGCACGATGCAAAAGTATTTTCACCTGCCCCTCCGAAAGCTCCAGTGCCTCCTGTAATTCTAAGTAGGTGAATTGTTCATATTCACGTAAATATAAAATCGTTCGGTAATTTTCAGGCAAAAATTTCAGCAACGCCTGTACATCTTCCGTCACTTCCTGCATTAGAAAATCCTCTTCTGGAAGCCCATACGGACTTAGCATTTCATCTTTCCAAAATAAGTGTGCGAACGGAATAGTCCTTCGCCTTTTCTGCTTACGCCATTCATCTAAATACGTGTTCCGCGCTACTTTGAATAACCATGCTCTCACATCCTCCTCTTTATAAAACGACAACGATATCGTAGCTCGTACAAATGTTTCTTGCACTAAATCTTCCGCTACATGCACTGACCCAGACATCTTCAGCAGAAAATAATATAACGATTTCGCGTATTTTTCATAAAGTTGCTCAAGCTCGTTTTTCCGCTGTCTGTCCATGCCATCCCCTCGCTTTGCAATTCCACAAGTAAAACGTATATCTTTTCTAAATGTTACAGTAATTACTAAAAAAATTATTGAAATCAATTTTGCCTTGGCGTAATTGCGTCCGGAGGCTTTATTTTTATTCAATAGGTGTTTAGACACCTACTGAATAAAAATAAAAAAGAGTCGATTTAGAATAGCCTTCCAACTTCAAGTTTGGGGCGCTTCATATTACGACTCTTTTTACAGTAATTATGCTTTTTTTACGAACTCTGACTTTAATTTCATTGCACCAAAGCCATCGATTTTACAGTCAATATTGTGATCTCCTTCAACGAGACGAATGCTTTTCACCTTTGTCCCAATTTTTAATGTTGAAGAACTACCCTTAACCTTTAAATCCTTAATAATTGTTACGGAATCACCGTCTGCAAGTAGATTGCCATGTGCATCCTTCACAATTAGTGTATCTGACTCCTGCTCTGTAACATCTGTGCTCCACTCATGCGCACATTCTGGACATACAAAGTTCGATCCATCCTCATATGTGTATTCAGAATTACATTTCGGACAATTTGGATAAGCTGCCATTTCCGCTTCCTCCTTTTATTTTTTTACTAGGTAAACCCTATTTATGCTCCTATCTTTACATAATCTATCCTATTTAGCAAAGGTTGTTCGTATTTTTCGTTCTCATTTGTGAATAATGTATGGAGGAGTTTCAAGTATTTTGGGCGATGTTCATTCCAGTCCTATATGATTTGGAACTCTTGCCCATTGACTTTTTTGCAAAAACCATCTTACTTGCAAGTTTGTTTATCATCCTTTATTATATCCTTAAAGGCTGCATTGTTCGTACAATATTAAGTTTTAACCTTTAAGCTGTAAAAGGGAGTTTTATTATTGGAGTTGGAATGACGGGCCTCACACCATGGTGCATGAGGATAAGCAGGAAAGCTTCTGCGAACACCCACTTTGAGGAGTGGTGGTTTAAAACTTTCTATAATAACTACGGCATACGCGGCTTTTTAAATTTAATCTTACTAGCCACATGGCTTTGAAGCGAATCACCCTTCATTATTGGAGG
>Ga0213822_1000969_pt1 | contig 18027 bp, 17 predicted proteins | sample MC6MC0908MG_FD_179872 | JGI IMG/M metagenome (GOLD analysis project Ga0213822, IMG submission 179872) | Enriched soil aggregate microbial communities from Iowa State University, Ames, United States - MC6-MC0908-MG | ecosystem: Environmental > Terrestrial > Soil > Unclassified | place: USA: Iowa...
GAATTCGGTATCAAATACTGTTTCATTATAAAAAATATCAAGCATTTGAAGAAAAGGCATTAGAGTGGCTCAAGCTTGTCCTATTAGATGATAAAAAAGATTCGCTGGCAAGCAATCTTGCCCATGGTGAAAAGCGGAAGCTTGAAATCGCCATGCTGCTAGCGCTTGAAACGGAAGTTCTTTTATTAGATGAACCAACAGCAGGCATGTCGCTCGAGGAAGTACCGGCGATTTTAGAAGTGATAAAAAGAATTAAGAAACAAGGGAACCGGACGATTATCCTAATCGAGCACAAAATGGATATGATCCTAGATTTATCGGATTCGGTGATGGTCCTTTTTAATGGAAGGCTTTTGGCTGATGGGACCCCGGGGGAGATCATGAAAAATGAAACAGTGCAGTCTGCCTATTTAGGAGGTCAACTCGATGAACGATCTGTTGAAACTTGATAATGTGGAAACCTACATTGGTCAATATCATATCCTCCAAGGTGTTTCCTTTGGGGTGAAAAAAGGTGAAGTTACCGTCCTTCTTGGAAGAAATGGAGCCGGAAAAACGACGACATTACGAACAATTATGGGTCTGAATCCGGCCTCGAAAGGTAATGTCCTGTTTAAAGGAGTACCCATTCAGTCTCTGCCAACCTATACTATTGCTAAAAAGGGCATCGGTTATGTTCCCGAGGATCAGGGGATTTTTGCGGGATTAACTATTGAGGAAAACATGCGTGTCGCGATTCAAACAGAAAATGAGGAAACGGCAAAACGCATGGAGTGGATATTAAATCTGTTTCCCGACTTGAAAAAGTTTTGGAAAAAACCGGGCGGCTTGCTGAGCGGCGGGCAAAAACAAATGCTCTCTATCGCAAGGGCGTATGTGAACGAAAATGAGCTGCTGTTAATTGATGAGCCAAGTAAAGGCTTGGCACCAATTGTCGTGGAGAAGGTAATGGAATCTATTTTACAAATGAAAGATCAAACAACCATCGTATTAGTGGAACAAAATTTCATGATGGCAAGTACGATGGGTGATTGTTTTTACATCATTGACGATGGACGAACCGTGAGTCAGGGTACGATGAAGCAATTAAAAGAAGATGAAGAAATGAAACGAAAATATCTTGGGATTGCGTAAGGAAGGAGGGACTTCTTAGTGGATTTGATCATCAATTTAACCTTAAATGGCCTTGCGACAGGGATGCTGATCTTTTTACTGGCCGCCGGTTTAACACTGATTTTCGGGTTGATGGATGTGCTGAATTTTGCCCATGGCGGATTATTTGCTTGGGGAGCGTACAGCGGTCTTTGGATTTATTCGCAGACCGATAGTTTTATCATCGGAATTATTGGCGCAATTTTGATGGGATTTCTGCTCGGAATTATTACTGAAAAGTGGATTATTAAACCGGTATATGGAAACCATGTGCAGCAGATATTAATCACCCTTGGCCTCATGCTTGTATTATCTGAGATGTTAAAAGTTATTTGGGGACCTAATCAAATTACGGCATCGCCGCCGGATTATTTAAAGGGCAGCTGGGAGCTAGGCGGCATCATTATCATTAAGTATCGTGTATTTATCATTTTAGTTGGGTTCCTCATTTTTACTAGTGTGCAATATGTCCTTAAAAAAACAAAAATCGGCCTTGTTGTCCGGGCAGGTGTGATGAATAAAGAAATGGTGCAAGCACTTGGGATCAATATTCAGAAGGTGTTTATGTTTGTATTTATGATTGGTGCCGGTATGGCCGCGCTTGGCGGCGTGCTGCTCGGACCATATTCCGGTGTCATTCATGCCGGTATGGGAATGGAATTCGCCATCCTCGCATTCATTGTGGTGGTCATCGGGGGGATGGGGAATTTTAAGGGCTCTGTGTTAGCTGCTATCTTGGTTGGGCTTTCCGGTTCCTTTATGGCTTATTATGTTCCAGACCTATCGCTGGCAGTGAATATGCTCCTAATGGCTATTGTGTTAATTATTCGACCGCAGGGTTTATTTGGAGCGAAGGGGTGAGACCATGCGATGGATTCAAGGAAATAGAATGACGGCCATCATTTTAGTTATAGCAGCTTTTCTGCTCCTTTTGCCGTTTGTCTATGAATCAAGAAACTTATTGATTTTATTAACACAGATATTTATCTTTTCGATTTTTGCCATGAGTTATGATCTGTTACTTGGATTTACCGGGATTGTCTCTTTTGGGCATGCGATGTTTTTTGGAATTGGCGCTTATTCAATCGGTATTTTTATGAAACGGTTTGAACCAACACTTGGGTATTTCTTTTTGGCAGTGCTGACAACGATTGCCTTAACAGCGATTGTCAGCTTTATTGTTGGCTTGCTGACGCTTCGATTAAAAAGTCATTTTTACGCGATGTTAACTCTGTCGTTATCAGGACTTTTTCTTGTCTTAGCAGAAAAGTGGCGGACGATGACCTATGGAAATGATGGGTTTACCTTTCGTGTTCCGGAACAGTTTATTGACCGGACAAATTTTTATCTGCTGTGCCTGTTCCTAATGGTGGCGGTATTTCTGCTTTTGAAGCGGTTTACCAATTCTCCGCTGGGCCGTGTGCTTCAAGCCATCAGAGAAAATGAGCAGCGAACGGAATCATTAGGATACCATGTCTTGCATTATAAAATTGCCGCAAGTGTGGTGTCCGGTGTATTGGCGGGGTTTGCGGGAATTTTGTATGCGGCCTCACTTCGATTTGTCAATACGAGTGTGTTTTCAATGGATATCACCTTGGATGCTTTATTGATGACGATTATTGGCGGTGTGGGTACATTAGTCGGTGCAATCATCGGTGCGGGGCTAATTGAGTTTGCCCATGATTGGTTAACAGCATTGGCAAAAGAGCATGTGATATTTGAACGCTGGATTATCTTCTTTGGCATTATTTATATTCTAGTGGTTATGTTTTTTCCAAGAGGCATTGTCGGAGCGTTAAGCACAATTTCTTGGAAACGGAAAAAACAACATGCTATTAAAAAAGAAGAAAAAGTGGCGGGATAGAAGGTGGAACGAGTGGATATCAATCAAATTGCTTCCTTTGTCGTTCGGTTTCAATTAGCAGCAGTTGAGAAGGAAACGGGAAGGAAACAATGGCGAATAAAAGTTACGCATGTGCAGGAGGATCGTGAGACGTTATTTGAGTCGATTGAAGAAGCGATGGAATTTATGCAGGAAATGGCAGAAGAAGCTTAGGTGAGCAGGTGATGGAGATGCAAATTGGAATTTTGAGCACAGGAACTTATCTTCCGGAGGATTGTATGACTGGAAAAGAGATCGCAGAACTGGCAGGTATCCCTGTTCCTGTTGTCGAAGAAAAAATGGGAATCAAAAAAAAGCATGTCCCAGGAGCTAATGACCATACATGTGAAATGGGGATTATCGCCGCGAAACAAGCAATTGCAAAGGCCAGAATTGATCCATTAGAAATTGATCTGGTGATTTACATTGGTGAAGAACATAAGGAATATCCGCTTTGGTCAGCAGGGATCAAGCTGCAAGAAGAAGTGGGAGCCTTTCATGCTTGGGCATTTGATGTTGCTTTAAGATGTGGGACGACCGTCATGGCTTTGAAAGTGGCGAAAAGTATGATGATCGCTGACCCTTCCATTCGCACTGTCCTGCTCGCAGGCGGATATCGGAATGTTGATTTCATTGATTACGAGAATCCTAGAACCCGTTTCATGTTTAATCTTGGTGCCGGGGGCGGATCGATTCTTTTACGAAAGGGGCATAATGAAAACCTTCTATTAGAGACGGAACTTATAACAGACGGTTCTTTTTCTGAGGATGTTGTGGTTGTTGCAGGTGGAACAAAAAATCCGATTACGAAAGAGGCGATTGACAAGCGGCTCAATATGCTCGATGTCCTTGACCCTGCAGGAATGAAACAGCGTTTAGAACAAAAGTCGATGGACAATTTTTTAAAGGTTATTCGCGAATCTTTACGGAAAAGTGGTTATAGTGAAGCAGAACTTTCCTATTTGGCGATTCTTCACATGAAAAAATCAGCCCATGAATATGTTTTAAAAGAGTTAGGTTTGTCCGAAGCGCAATCTATTTATCTAGAAGACTACGGGCATATCGGACAAATCGATCAAATTTTGTCCTTGGAGCTTGCCTTGAGAGAAGGAAAAATCAAGGATGGTGATGTCGTCGTTTTTGTCAGTGCCGGAATTGGATACGCTTGGGGAGCAACAACTATTAAATGGGGGAAGGGTGATTGAAATGGTTAACATTTCTATGAAGGAAGTGCTTTTGTCGAATGGAGAAACACTTGTTTATAGGGAGAGAGAAGGCGGCGAGATAAAGGTATTGTTAATCCATGGAAATATGACATCTTCGAAGCATTGGGATCTCGTACTTGATAATATGGATGCAAAATATAAGCTTTTTGCGGTCGATTTACGAGGCTTTGGCGGTTCTAGCTATAACAATCTAATCATGTCCATTAAAGATTTTTCCGATGATGTGAAGCTGTTTGTTGATGAAATTGGTTTGAAGGATTTCGCTGTGGTAGGCTGGTCAACGGGCGGAGCGGTAGCGATGCAATTTGCTGCTGATTATCCGGGGTATTGTAATAAGCTGGTTTTATTAGCATCAGAATCGACACGAGGCTACCCATTCGATGGAAAAATAAATGAAAATGATGAGCCGCGGCGCTTTGCTCTGCATGAAGAGATTAAAAGTGACCTTGTCCGAACCCACCCTGTTCAAAGAGCCTATGACACGAATGATACCGCATTATTGAAACTCATTTGGAATGCTGTTATTTATACGCATAATCAACCAGCCTTAGTACTTTATGATGAATATGTTCAGGACATGAGAACCCAGCGTAATTTGGCAGAGGTGCATCATGCAAATAATACATTTAATATCAGCCGTCATGATAATGGACTTGTTGCTGGGAATGGAAAAGTGGATGTAATTGATGTCCCTGTTCTTGTACTCCAAGGGGATCGTGATATGGTGATTACTAAAGAGATGACGAAGGAACTTCTTGAAGACCTAGGAGAAAAGGCAGTCTTTACCGAATTAAAGAATTGTGGGCATTCACCATTAGTGGATGATCTTCCTCAATTATTGAATGCAATGACACAATTTTTGGAGGATTAAGTGATGAGATTACAAGATAAAGTTGCCATCATAACAGGCGCGGCTGGCGGAATCGGATTAACAGCTGCGCAGGTGTTTGCCCGAGAAGGCTCGATGGTGGCAATGGCGGATTTTAATGTGGAGCAAGGGGAAGAACGTGCACGTGAGCTCAGGGAGAAGGGCTATGAAGTTACCTTTTTTCAAGTAAATGTAGCGGATCGTCAGAGTGTTGATGAAATGGTCGAAAAGGTTCGGGGAACCTATGGAAAAATCGATATCCTTATTAATAATGCGGGAATTACGAGAGATGCGATGCTGTCAAAGCTATCGGTTGAGGATTTTCAAACGGTACTTGATGTTAATCTAACGGGTGTTTTTCACTGTACACAGGCTGTATTACCAGCGATGATTGCGAATGGCCGAGGAAAAATTATTAACACATCTTCTGTATCGGGAGTTTATGGGAATGTCGGGCAAACGAATTATGCAGCCACAAAAGCCGGCGTTGTCGGGATGACAAAAACATGGGCGAAGGAGCTTGGACGAAAAGGGATAAATGTCAATGCAGTAGCTCCGGGATTTATCGAAACCGGGATGACGGCAAAGGTGCCGGAAAAAGTGTTGGCACAAATGATGCAGATGATACCCCTTGCCCGCTTAGGAAAGCCGGAGGATATCGCTAATGCCTACCTATTCCTGGCATCAGATGAATCGAATTATGTTAATGGTACAGTGCTCCATGTGGATGGCGGTATCATGATGTAGTTTGTTAAGCGACCTTTTTGGGGTCGTTTTTTTATGGTGATTATGACTCGATTGTGAACTTTGTTTATATCCTCTAGGAATTGTTCATATCTTTAAGTGATTTGTTCATATCCTCAAGGAAATTGTTCATATCCCCAAAGAATTGTTCATATCTTCAAGGAAATTGTTCATATCTTCAAGGAATTTGTTTATATCCCCTAGAAATTGTTCATATCCTCAAAAAATAGTAGATTTCTCCTGAATCTTTGTCGATAACACTTCTCATTCGTAAACTTAATACAATAATATTCATCTGTAACTGCTCTGTAACTAAAAATGAGTAAGATGGTTCCATCTAGTAGCGAAGGAGCGATTGGTCGGTGAGCTGGGAATTGGATTGGCTGGAAAATCGGGCAAGATTATCGCCAAATAAGGATGCAATTATAGATGAAAAGACAAACAAGGCTTGGACATTTAAAGAATTGAATAAGCGAGCAAATTCCACCGCGAGCTGGCTTCATGTCCGGGGCGTTAAAAAAGGCGATCGGATTGCTTTGTTATCGCCAAACCATATTAGCTATTTTGATTTGTTGTTTGCCTGCGGGAAAATTGGCGCCATTTTTGTCCCGCTTAATTGGCGTTTATCGATGCATGAGATAAAGGAAATAGTTAAGGATTGTACACCTGTTTTAATCGGAATCCATAAGCAATTCGAAGACATGTGTAAGCAACTTAATAACTTAAGTCCCTTTTTTATAGGAGATGTGAGTTATGAAGAACTGGTTTCGTATCCAATTACAGATTGTTTTAGAGAGAAAATCTCTGAAACTGACCCGCTGGCGATGATTTATACTGGCGGAACTACTGGGAAACCAAAAGGTGTGGTGTTAAGTCATCAATCCATTCTCTGGAATGCCATTAACACAATCGTAAGTTGGGGTTTAGCAGAGGATGATGTTACGGTAAACTATTTGCCTATGTTTCATACCGGTGGATTAAATGCCTTGAGCATTCCAATCCTAATGATTGGCGGAACATTGGTAATAGGTGAGCCATTTTCAGGAAAAAAAGCGGTGGAATCCTTGAGTAGGTATCGCTGTACAACGATTCTTCTTGTCCCAACCATGTATCATATGCTTATTCAAACAGACGAATTTCAAAACAACGAATTCCCTTTTATGAAGATCTTTTTATCAGGGGCAGCACCATGTCCCTTTCAAATCTACAATGCATTTCAGAAAAAGGGATTAGCTTTTAAAGAGGGATACGGGCTGACAGAAGCGGGCCCAAATAATTTTTATATAAGTCCGGAAGATGCTCAAGTGAAATGTGGATCTGTCGGTAAACCAATGCTGTTTAATTCGATAAAATTGGTAAAAACAGACGGTTGTGAGACAGAACCCAACGAGGTTGGAGAGCTTTTAATAAAAGGGAAGCATGGCTTTTCGTTTTATTGGAACCACGAACAGGCAACAAGAGAAGCGGTAAAGGATGGCTGGATTCATACGGGTGATTTAGCGAAGAGGGATGAACAAGGCTTCTATTATATTGTCGGCCGGAAAAAAGATATGATCATTTCGGGCGGAGAGAATGTCTATCCTCTTGAAGTAGAGCAGTGGCTGGCTACACACCCAGCAATTGACGAAGTGGCAGTTCTAGGGCTGCCGGATGAAATATGGGGTGAAATCGTTGCCGCATTCATTGTTTTAACGCAAACATACACGTTATCAGATGAGGAATTAAAAATGTATTGTGAGTCAAAATTAGGCCGATACAAAATTCCAAAACAATTCATTCACTTAGAGGAACTGCCAAAAACCCATGTTGGTAAAATAGATAAAAAGAAATTAAAAGAAATGAGTATTCAAATGTAAAAGGGGGAACTATGACGTTCTCCCTTTTTACGTATTTTGTTCTATTTTTCCTTTCGAAAGGCATAGATCCAACATCCAAGGCCATTTTCCGTGCCCGGAATTTGTATTAATGTGTCCTGCATTAGGTAAAACGAGAGATGGAAAGGCTAAGTTTAAATAGTTTTTGGCATCCTCCATACTGCAATAAGGATCATTAGATGAATGGACAAATAATGTGTCTTCAGCGGTTCTCGAAAGATGCTGTCCTTTCAAAGATACAGGATAAAATGATTTTGCTTCTGATAGAACGATGGTTGGAGATGGCGGTGCAACGAGTATTATTTGCTGGGCAAGCCTTTTCGTTTGAATCTCTGCGTAATGAAGCCAAAGTATACAGCCAAGACTGTGGGTAATAACGGTGAGTCGGTGATCAGTCGGGATTGTTTTAACCGCTGAATGTAATTCCTCCAACCAAACCTCCCTAACAGGAGAATTGAAATGTGAGAAGGTTGGATAACATACATGATAGTTTCTCTCTGTTAATTCGTGTGCCAGCCATGTTTGCCAGTGATCAGGACCGCTCCCTCCTAATCCGTGGATGATAAGAAAACTCTGTTGGTTCATAAGCTCCCTCCATTATACTTTAATTTAACTATTCCGATTGAATAAGTTGGTATTGGTAAGATTATAATGTCTTTAAAAAGAAATGGCAACTATGGGTTTAAATATATATTTGCAATTGAAGCGATAAACCATCAATATTAATTGATAGGTAAGTAGAAAGTAGGGATATATTTGTCAGATTTTTTATCGTTAGGTATTTCAAAAGTATTAGTAGATAAATTACGCGGCTACGGTGTTGCAAAACCGACACCAATTCAAGAACAAGCAATTCCGTTTGTGATGAATGGTAACGATATTATTGCCCAGGCGCAAACCGGTACAGGGAAAACATTTGCCTTTATCCTGCCAATTCTTGAAAAAATTAATCGAGAAGCAGCACATGTTCAAGCACTTATCGTTACACCAACGAGAGAATTAGCCTTGCAAATAACGGATGAAATTGAAAAATTGATTGCTGATATTCATGGAGTAGCTGTTTTAGCTGTTTACGGCGGGCAGGATGTTGATAAACAGTTGAAAAAATTAAAAAGGAATCCGCAAATTGTAGTGGGGACTCCTGGTCGGCTGTTAGATCATATAAGGAGAGAAACGGTTCGATTATCAGAAATATCCTTCCTTGTTTTAGATGAAGCGGATCAAATGCTCCATATAGGGTTTCTTGGTGAAGTAGAGGACATAATTAGGGAAACGCCTGTGAATCGACAAACCATGTTGTTTTCCGCCACAATGCCGCCGGAAATTCGGAAATTAGCCGCGAAACATATGCGTGCTCCCGAGTACATTCAAATAGAAAAAACACAAGGCCCTGCTGAAAATGTGAAGCAGATGGCAATTCATACGATAGACCGGGCAAAACAAGCGAGCCTCATCCACTTAATCGAAACGCATCGGCCATTTTTAGCCGTTATCTTTTGCCGAACGAAGCGGAGGGTAAGTAAACTTTATGATGCGCTGAAAGCCAACGGATTTTCCTGTGATGAATTGCATGGGGACTTGTCACAAGCAAAAAGAGAACAAGTGATGAAGCGATTTAGAGATGCGGAAATTCAACTATTAATTGCAACCGATGTAGCGGCAAGAGGACTAGATGTCGAAGGGGTCACACATGTATTCAATTATGATATCCCTCAAGATGCTGAAAGCTACGTTCATCGCATTGGACGAACGGGCAGAGCAGGAATGACGGGCTTGGCAATCACGTTTTACTCATCAGCGGATCGTCCCATACTGGACATGATTGAAAAAGAATTGAATATCACCATCCAAAAGCAAAACTTGGAGAGACGAGAGAATTCCCAGGACGATAAAAAGGGTCGTCCAAATGTCGAAAAAGAAAAACGAGGTAAGGTGAAGGAAACCCAAAAAAGGAGACAGCAGAATAATAGGCAAAATGAAAATAGAAGTGGGCAAAAAAAGGGAACAAAGGCTGCTTCAGATAAAAGAAGAAGTAAAGATTCTGGAGAAGTTCCAAAAAATAGACCTGGAAGAACGCGAAAAACTAGCGGAAAAAGGAAATGAAGTTATCAATAATGATTCAAAAAAGTGGGACCGAAATAATTTTCAGTCCCACTTTACATTATTTATTAGCCATTCCCATTCCCGTATTGGATTTTACGAGAACTTCATCATATTTTTTCACATCTGCCTTTTGGCTGGAGAAGATGGTTCCAAGGTACCCTGCTAAAAATCCGAGCGGGATGGAAACAATTCCTGGCGTTGTAAAAGGGAATAATGCTTCACCTACAAAAATGGCTTTTCCGACTTCAGGGCTGAATACGTTCGGACTAATCAGCACTAATCCAATCGCGGAAATTAAGCCAAAAATCATGGCGCAAATGGCTCCGGTCGTATTAAAACGCTTCCAATAGATAGTGTAGATGATTACCGGTAAATTGGCGCTTGCAGCAACGGCAAAGGCTAACGAAACTAGGAAGGCAACATTCAGCGTTTGTGCTCCTAATGCGAGAATAATAGAAACGACAGAAACGCCAATCGCAGCCCAGCGAGCCATTCTAACCTGCTGCTTTTCAGTTGCTTTTCCTTTACGAAGAATTTCATTATAAAAATCATGGGAAAATGCGGAAGCAGCTGTAAGGACTAAACCAGCAACAACGGCAAGTATCGTAGCAAAAGCAACTGCCGAAACAAAGGCAAACAACATATTACCACCGAGTGCTTTTGCCAAGAGCGGCGCAGCCATATTACCGGCAGGATTGGCCGCGACAATTGTTTCATTGCCGACAAATGCTGCAGCGCCAAACCCTAGGAAAATCGTCATGACGTAAAATATTCCGATTATCCAAGTAGCATAGACGACTGAAGCACGGGCTGTTTTCGCATCCTTCACAGTAAAAAAGCGGACAAGAATGTGAGGCAGTCCTGCCGTCCCTAGGACTAATCCCATATTTAATGAAAGTGTATCCAGTCCGTCCTTGTATTTTACCCCTGGATTCAAGAAAGCTTCTTTTAAAGGCGTAGCTGTTTTCATTTGGGCAAACATATCGGTAATACTAAAGTTAAACTTTGCAAAAACAATGATAGAGATGATGAATGTTCCGCCCATCAGAAGGATGGCTTTTATGATCTGTACCCAGCTTGTTGCATGCATTCCTCCAAAAATAACGTAAACCGTCATTAATACCCCGACAATTAATACAGATGTTGTATATTCTAAGCCTAATAATAATTTTATTAGTGCACCAGCGCCTACTAGCTGAGCAATCATATAGAAAATTGAGATGGTCATCGTATTCATTGCCGCAAATCCGCGAATTTTCTTCGCATTAAAGCGTGCGGCAATCATATCGGCAAACGTATATTTTCCTAGATTTCTTAAAGGTTCTGCTACCAAATAAAGAACGACTAGATAGGCAACGAGGAAACCGATACTGTAAAAAAAGCCATCAAAGCCGGTTAAGGCGACCGCACCGGCAATACCTAGGAAGGATGCGGCTGACATATAATCACCAGCGATAGCAAGTCCGTTTTGCCAGCCGGTAAGACCGCCGCCGGCAGTGTAGAATTCACTTGCGTTCTTTGTCTTTTTTGAAGCGTAGTAGGTAATGACTAACGTTACGAGGACGATCCCGAGAAACATTAGAAAAGCAGGAGTATTCATCAGCTATGGCCCCTTTCACGGAGAACTTGATTAGCTAATTCATCAAATTTAGCTGCTTTTTTCGAGTAAATCATACATAATGCCCATGTCATAATAAATTGTAAAAAGGCAAAAACCCAGGCCCAGGTAATGCTGCCAATGAATTTGTTGTTTAGCACGGTTGAATAGGAGGTTAATAAAGGTAATGCAAAATAAAAACAAAAAAAGAAGATCGTAAAAGGAATAATAAATTTTTTCTTTTCTGAGAGTAATGATTGAAAAGCAGAAGACTGGACAATTGAGGTGTAATCGCTTTCGGTTTGATTAGAAATTTTTTTAGCCTCCATAGGATGCTCCCCTTTCGTATAAACCCCTTTGTTCAATTTAAAAATCGAAGAATAAAATAAATGTCAATGATGACTGAGGGAAACGCTGATGAAAAAAGATATTGATGCAATGAAATCAATAAAAAGATATAAAATGCTAACCTCCCTTAATAAAAAACATTTTTCTAAAATTTAGAAATATTCACTTTTCTTATTATAATTATTTGGAATAGCAGTTGCATGAGTATATTTTCCTAAAAGGAGAGAATTCAACTTAGCTTTGAATAGGTAATAATCCATACAAAAAAATCAGCGGCACAGTTACCGCTGATTTTTATTATCCAATTTTTTTCTGAGATCTTTCGTTGTTGTTTTTTGCGTAATGATCTTCCCAAAGCTGTTTCATCTTGCTTCTGCCATAATTAATTTCAGGATTAAACTGAATAGAAGCTTGCTCCCTTACAGTACGAACGTTTAATACTGCCTGTTGAAGCTCTTCGTCGATAATGGCTGTTCCTTTTCCGGCATGCTTGGCAATAGAAATGCCTGCTGTTGTTCCCTGGGCAATAGCAATTTTGCCGCTCTCAATTCCAGTGATATTTCCTGCAACAAAAAGACCATCGAGAGGAGTTTCCATCGTTTCCGAATGGTGTGGAACATGTCCGCCAAGTTCAGGAACATATTGGAATGGGCAGCCAGCAACAGCGGCAAGTTCTGCGAGTGGATACAAGCCGCCTGCGATACAAACGAAGTCTACCTCGTAAACGGATTCAGTACCGGGAATAATATTACCGTTTGAATCCGTATCTGCAACTCGTACTCCCTCTACTTGATCTTTTCCGATAATCTCTAGTGCTGCACAGCGAAGTTGAAGAGGAGTGCCATTTACCTTTACACCGCTTTTGGGATAAAAGTTAATCCCGATTTTCCTCATCCATTCATGTTTCATGAACCGGCTCCCAAATCGCAGCAGCGGTGAAGGTGCTAGATGGGCAGCATGTAAAAGCGTTTTTAAGACTTCTTCCGGCTCCCCTGATTTTTGACTAATTGGATTTTTTTCCGGCAGCACAATACGATCTACATTGATACCGGCCAGTTGAAGCTCATTTAAAATCGCAAAAGCGAGAATATTAGCTCCGATAATGATGCCCTTCTTACCCACTTGAACGCGATGAACATTGGTCATGACTTGTGCCGCCCCAATTGATATGACACCTGGAAGAGTCCAGCCTGGAACAGGAATGGGATATTCAGCGGCTCCTGTTGCCACTAACACAAAAGCTGCTGACAATGTTCCTGAGTTTGTATACACGTTCCATTGCCCGTCTTCTTTTTCTAAGTTATAAACAGATACACCACAGCGAATATCAACCCCTAAATTTTTAGCCTCTTTAAGAAGACGTTCGGATTCTTTGATACCATTCCACCATTCTCCGGAAGGTTCTTGGTGCAGCTGTCCAAGTAATCTGCCTCCTGGTTTAATAAATTCATCAAGGATGGTAATGCTCAGCCCATATTTGGCACAAACAATCGCACCAGCTAGTCCCGCAGGGCCTGCTCCAATCACGATCACATCTCTCATCGCTGCTCCACCATCCTCTTGACGATATTTGGAAGCTGGTTACCACTTTCCACAACCATGCCTTCTTCTACAACTGTTAAACAAGCTCTTACGTTTGCTTGACCGTTCACGTTTACACGACACTCCATACAATGTCCAATATTGCAATAAATTCCACGAGGTGTTCCGCTTTCTTCATGAACTCGCAGCTTTCTTACCCCATTCGCCAATAGTGAAGCGGCGATCGTTTCATCTTCATAAGCTTTAACTGGTTTTCCATCAAATTGAAAAGAAAGTAAATTTCTATCATTTAATTTGCCTAGAACGGGATGGTCAATTATTCTAGTCATTTGATATCACCTACCGTACCGAATGATACTGGACGGACAGGAGGCTGGTATTTTAACGGGATGTCACCTGGCACTGTGTTCGGAACAACACTTTCGATGATTTTATCAACCGAAACACGGCACGTACGACCGCCACAAAAGCCCATTCCGGCCCTCGTTCTTAGTTTCAATTCTCTAGCTGTGCATTTATGCTCATTTGCGGTTGTCAGAAGCTGTCTATATGTAACTTCTTCACATCGGCAAACAACCATTTTCTCAATGTTTGTCATTTGAGCTCCTCCTCTTTCTCTTATATTAAAATTACTATGCAAAAATCATACCAACTTTAATGGAGGATGCAGATTAATTGATGCCAAGACGTTTCAATCGATTGTATAAAGTTGCCCTTGTGATGCCGAGCCGCTTTGCACACTCTAACTTGTTCCCATTAACAATCTTCAAGGCTTTTTCAAGTACTTTTTTCTCATGGTGATCCATTTCTTCCTGCAGAGACCTGATGGTGTCATTTTTTTCTTCGCTGCCATTAGATGGCAGCGGCAGGTTATTCATGTTGGCTGCTTTATTGTTAGTAAAGGGCAGATAATCATTTCTAATTACCCCATCTGTTGCGAAAACAACCAGTCTTTCAGCAATATTACGTAACTCACGAATATTGCCGGGCCATTCATATCGAAGCATTTCCTGCAATACCTCTGGTGAAAACTCATGTATCGGGCGATGGTAGTTCTGAGAAAATTCATTTAGGAAATAGTGAGTAAGTTCAATGATATCTTCATATCGCTCCCTTAAAGGCGGGATATGAAGAGTAACAACATTTAATCGGTAATATAAATCTTCCCGAAATTGTCCTTGTTTCATTAGTGATTGTAGATCTCTGTTCGTAGCGGCGATTACTCGGAAGTCGATATCGATTTCTTTTTCTCCACCGACCCGGTAATATTTTCGCTCCTGCAGTACCCTAAGCAGCTTTACCTGCATATCAAGCGGCATTTCCCCTATTTCATCAAGAAATAGAGTACCTCCTTTGGCCAGTTCAATCTTTCCTTTTTTTCCTTTGTAATCAGCACCGGAGAAGGCCCCGCGTTCATAGCCGAATAATTCACTTTCAAATAATGAAGCGGGGATTGCCCCGCAGTTAATCGAAATAAAGGGTGCATTTGTCTTTTCACTGGCTTCATGAATGGCTTTTGCAAACACTTCTTTTCCAACGCCACTTTCACCTAAAATTAACACGGTAGATTTAACAGAGCATACTTTTCTTGCTAATTGAATGGTTCTTTTAATTGCAGTACTTTTCCCTTTAATTAAATAAAAGGGATCAACAGAATGCTTAAATTTAGCTACTTCTTGTTCTAAACGATGAACTTCGTTGGACATATTAAATAATTTTTCATTAAGCATGACTTGATTTGTAACATCAGTCTCTGAAACAACTGCACCGATAATACGGTCATTAAAATAAACAGGGTTGGAATTAATTAATACAAATAGATCGGACCTTGGGTGATGGTACTGACCAGTAATACTTTTACCGGTATGTAATGTTTGCAAGATTTCTAGTTTGTTTTGGTCAAAAAAATTGGTTATCGGTTTGCCGATAATTTCTTCTTTTTTGACTGAGAAAATTTTTTCAGCACCTTTTGTCCAAGTACGGACGAATTCATTAGCATCAATAACTGTAACAGATGCATCCGTAGTTTGAATCACTGTTTCATAAAAAGCTTTCAATTGTTTATAGGAGCTATGGAGGAACTCGATCATTTGTTCAGCTGTAATGCAGGTTAAGGGATAGTTATTTTTATCAATAAGAACTACTGCTTCATAATGCTTAAACGAATGAATCAGTACATCAATAGAAGCATCATCATTTACTGTCTTGCAAAGGATCTCATTTGATTTTTCTAATGGCCGGTAAAAATATTCTCCATTTTTCAGTGTAAGGTTCTTGGTAGTAGATGTTCTTAAAAACAAGTTTTCCAAAACTTCTCTTGCCAATTGTATGGATAAGGCCATGATATCCTCCTTTATGTATAAAAATGTTAACAGTGTATAAATAATTATACATTGGTTGGCAAAAAATTTAAAATATTCCTACTTTTAATAGAAGTTCATGATTACTTTTTTTGGCACATTTATTGCATTAAAAGAGATGAGATTTAGTTGCGAAAGGGGGAAGAGAATGTGAAACACTGTGACGTTCTCGTGATTGGCGGGGGAATTATAGGCTGTTCCATTGCCTATTATGCCTCTAAGACTGGTAGAGATGTGACCATTATCGAAAAAGGAGAATTTGTTAGCGGAACATCCTCACGCTGTGATGGAAATATTTTGGCGATAGATAAAGACCCCGGTTTCGATAGCCAGATGTCTTTGTTTAGTCAACGTTTAGTTGATGAGTTAAGCAGAGAGCTGGAACATTCTTTTGAATATCGTGCTCCGGGTAGCATCCTCGTTTGTGAGTCGGACGAAGAGATGGAGGCGGCAAAGAAATGGGTGGACCGTCAAAAAGATGCCGGTTTGCCATTCAGAATGCTGGACCGTGAGGATATTCGCCAGGAGTCTCCTTTCTTTGCGGATGATTTATTAGGAGGATTAGAGTGTGCTACAGATTCAACTGTTAATCCTTACCTGCTCTCTTTTTCGCTTCTTGAGAAAGCAAAGAAACAGGGAGCGAACTCATTTAGGCAAACCGAAGTGAGGGAAATAAAAAGAGAAAATGATTCCTTTATCGTCAGCACATCGAACGGAGTATTCACCGCCAATCACGTGGTCAATGCTGCAGGTGTATGGGCTCCACGAATCGGCGAGATGCTTAACCTTTCGATACCGATTGAACCGAGAAAAGGACATATCATTGTTGCTTCGAGACAACAGCATGTTGGGTCTCGAAAAGTCATGGAGTTTGGTTACTTAATTTCTAAATTTGGCGGGGTGCGTCATGTGGATTCCCTATCTGAAAAATACGGAGTGGCCCTTGTTTTTGAACCGACAGAAAGTCAAAACTTTTTAATTGGTAGCAGCCGTGAATTTGTAGGTTTTAATACCAAGGTAAACAATGAAATCATTAAATGTATTGCCAATCGTGCGATCCGGTTTTATCCGAAAATGGCGGATATGATGGTCATTCGCTCCTATGCAGGATTAAGGCCGTGGACGGAAGATCATTTACCTATCGTTTCAAGGGTAGAGGAGATTCCTAATTTTTATATTGCTGCTGGGCACGAGGGAGATGGAATTAGTCTCGCTGCGGTCACTGGGAAAGTTGTCGAAGAACTGATAAATGAAAAGGTAACTTCTATTCCAATCGAACCGCTCATGTTTGATCGTTTTAAGGAAAGGATGTTGACAAGATGAGAGTACAAAGAGTATTCACAACGATTGATACACATACGGGTGGAAATCCGACACGGACGGTGATAAGTGGACTCCCAAATCTAGTAGGGGAAACAATGTCTGAAAAAATGCTCTACATGAAAAAGGAGTATGATTGGATTCGCAAATTGTTAATGAACGAACCACGAGGGCATGATGTGATGTCTGGGGCATTGCTAACCGAACCATGTCATCCGGAAGCGGATATTGGTGTGATTTACATTGAAACGGGAGGCTATTTGCCAATGTGTGGGCACGACACCATTGGTGTTTGTACCGCCTTAATAGAATCGGGGCTTATCCCAGTTCAGGAGCCAGTTACTTCATTAAAATTGGATACACCTGCTGGGCTTGTTGAAGTCGATATTGTGGTAGAAGGCGGGAAAGCGAAAGAGGTTTCATTCTGTAATATTCCTGCTTTTTTGCTTAAAAGTGTTTCTGTTGATGTCGAAGGAATTGGACGAGTGGACACGGACATAGCGTATGGTGGTAATTTTTATGCCATCATTGATGCCAAATCGGTCGGCTTAGATTTAACACCTGAGAATGCTTCCACTATCATTGATAAAGCAATTACGATAAGAAATATCATTAATGAGAAAACGGATATTGTTCATCCAAAATATCCGTTCATTCGAGGGCTAACTCATGTTGAATTTTTTAGCGAACCTACACATGAAGAAGCGGATGTGAAAAATACAGTTATTGTTCCTCCAGGGGGAATCGACCGTTCTCCATGCGGTACAGGAACTTCTGCCAAGCTGGCTGCTCTATACTCCAAGGGACAAATTGCTATTGGAGAAGAATTTGTCCATGAAAGTATTGTAGGTTCCATATTTCGAGGAACTGTCCTGGAAACGACCAGTGTAGAAGGGATTGAGGCAGTGACTACGAGAATTACAGGATCTGCTTGGCTAATGGGGATGCACCGTTTCTTTTACCATGAGGAAGATCCGCTGAAAGAAGGGTTTTTGCTCATTCCCCCCATGC
>Ga0213822_1000973_pt1 | contig 17966 bp, 16 predicted proteins | sample MC6MC0908MG_FD_179872 | JGI IMG/M metagenome (GOLD analysis project Ga0213822, IMG submission 179872) | Enriched soil aggregate microbial communities from Iowa State University, Ames, United States - MC6-MC0908-MG | ecosystem: Environmental > Terrestrial > Soil > Unclassified | place: USA: Iowa...
TTTTGGTTTATAATAGATATATGATATTCACTTTAATGAACAAGAAGGCGAATATATAGGAGTGATGCGAATGTGTAATGAGTACAAAATAATAGAAGAGTTTTTTTACAGAAATAGAGAACAGGTTAAAAACCCAATTATCAGGAGTTTTTTGGCAGATGCACAAAATCTTTATTTGGTACAACATGCAATCTTATATCCCAATGATTGTAATTTGAAAATGGTTGATGAAACATTTCAAGCTCATTATCAAAGGGTACAGAAAATAAAATATATCAGCAATTTAATTTATTTCTTTAGCTTGGATTTCGATAAAAAAAAGAGAAGATTGCAAAATCGCTTTTTATTAGTCGCAGATAGTGGTCTAATGGACGATGGTATAAGAGACGAAGAGAGCGAAGAAGAAGGATTATTAGAAAAAATTGAAAATGAACAGCTCTTTAAAGGCTTGCAAAAATTAACAGACAAGCAACTGCAAATTTTAGAAATGATTTATGTCAAAGACTATTCTATAAAAGTAATCGCTGAAACATTACAAACAACACCACAGAATATATCCAACCTGCATCGAAAGGCTTTAAAGAAGCTTCATCATATTATTAGAAAGGAGGAGATTTAGTCAATGCAGAACAATATGAATGAGGAGATGCTAATAATTATTGAAAATTTTACGCCAAAAATTAAGCAGTGTCTTCATCAAACAAGTTACCAGGATAGAGAAGACTTGGAGCAGGAGATTAAGCTGAAAATTATTGAAAAGCTGACAACGAAGGAATTTGAAAACACACCTAGTTTTTGGAATTTTTTTGTATGATAAAAAAAGAGCAATGCCCTTTTAAGAAGGACAATTGCTCTTTTTAATCATTAACCCTTTAAGAAATCTGGTTTTGCAAAGCTTGGATTTGGATATGTGTAGAAGCCTTCACCTGTTGCGCGGCCCAATTTCCCTTTTTCGATGTACTCTGTTTTTAAGAGGTTAGCTAATTTTTTCATGTTTTCATCACCAGTGGCAGTTGCTTTCGCTTCCACAATGTTATAGGCAGTGTTAATGCCAACGATGTCTAGAATAGCAAATGGTCCAAGTGGAGCGCCTGTACCAATCATCCATGTTTTATCAATTGTTTCTGGATCGGCCACTTCTTTTACAAGTAAAGATTCAGCTGCATCTAAAAACGGAACTAGTAATGAGTTTAAAATATAGCCAGGTTGCTCTTTATGCAATGGTAGTGGTACCATGCCAATGGCGCGTGCAAATTCAATCACTTCATCAAATACTTTCATATCTGTACCAGGGTGTTTCATAATTTCCGCAGTATTGTTTTTCCAAATTGTATTAGCAAAGTGAAGAGCTAAAAATTTTTCAGGACGGCCAGTTGCTTCAGCAAATTGGCTTGGTAGTAAAGTAGACGAGTTTGTTGCAAAAATTGTTTTTGCCGGTGCTACTTTTCCAAGATTCGTGTAAAATTCTGTTTTGATGCTCACAACTTCAGGGATTGCTTCTATAACAAGGTCAGCATTGGCAACGGCTTGCGCCAAGTCACTATTAAAAGTAAGACGTGCATAGGCTGCATCCACTTCTTCTTGTGTAGCACCTAAATCTTGTTGATAAAATGGTTTTAATTTTGTAATACGATCCTGTGCATTTTTTAACGCCTCATCGTTAATGTCATACACTGTTACATTAAAGCCTTTGAAAGCAGATTGATAAGCAATTTGGCTTCCTAATACACCACTACCTGCAACCGTAATGTTTTGATAATTCATCGAAATTCCTCCTTTGAAATTGTTACATCAATATAATAGTGTGGATATGTAGATCAATCCTTCGTTACAATTCCATACTACTTCTACCGTTGAATAAAAATCAAATGAAAGCCTCTAACATTATATAAATATAAAGTATATTGAAAGAAGTTTCTTTCCAAGTATGTACCCGCTGTTAAAGAAATATAACAAAGAACAGCCTTTAAGCTGCCCTCATTTGAGAGATATATCTAATTACATATGTAATTGTTGTAGATAGCATTAAGTAATTTGTCTTTCTGTTAAACTAGTTTCAAACTCATAAGTAAAATAGGAAAATTATAATGTGTTAAAAATGGGTCTTTTATATAATTATTGTTTAATTCCCATATTTTTATAGATTTATAAACTGTTGTTTTAGTACACTGAATCTATGAATTGAAGGGGGAAAAACAGTGAAGAAAATAATGTTAGCTGGTGCACTGAGTATTGCATGTTTTACAGGGGTTGGTGGACAGGCGTATGCCCAGGATGCAGTAAATGTGGCAAATATAATCCATCCAAAGCAGAATGTTGCAGCCACTAGTCAGTTACAAGCCATGCCCTATCAAGATATTTATAAAATGCTTTTGTTATCTAAAATAGGCTTTGAAAATAACGAAGTGTCGATTGTTACAACAAAAAATAGTATTACAGTGAAAATTTCATTAGAGGCGATTCTTCAATCGTACAAAGATGGTACAAACCTCTATCCTGAGGGAGAAAAAGAGTTTAAGGAAAACTATGAAGAACTGAAGAAGTTATTTGGGCCTGCGATTCAAATAAAAATTACACAAACTAGTAATGGCTATAAGAGTGAGATATATACAGCTGGCAAATGGGAAGCAGTTAGTGCAGAGGATTTAAATGATATGGTACAGGTATTTGCTCGTGCCGACGTTGAGTTAAAAGCAGGTGGATATTTCAAGGATGCTATTGGTCATTGGGCTGAAAGCTATATTCAGTTACTATATCAAACAGATATCATTAATGGGACAACGGCTACTATGTTTAATCCAAATGGACAAGTGACGCGTGGAGAGCTGGCGGCTATTATTTTCCGTGCATCTGGCTTAAATGTGAATGAAGATTATGAGGGTCCTGCTTCTTATACTGATCTTAGTGGTTTCTGGGGTGCTAAGGAGGTAGCGATTCTTGAGGAGTATGGATTAATCGATATTTTCAATGGTGAAAAATTTGAGCCGAAAAAGCCCGTTACACGAGAGGAAATGGCCTATATTACTGCTAGGTATTTAGAAGGTATGGAAGTGAATGTTGCGCAAGTGAGCAAAAACAATTCATTCACAGATAAAAATCAAATGCGTCAAGAAACAGTAGAGGCTATCGGTCTATTGCAACATCTAGGTATTTTAAATGGTACGAATGGTAAGTTTAACCCAAAAGGTAATCTTACTCGGGCAGAGGTTTCTAAAATTTTAACGCTTACTTTAATGCTAGTTAGTGAAGAAGAATAAAAGAGGAAAGGGATGTCTCATGCGCGGAGACATCCCTTTGTTATTCAACAAGTATATGGAAAATATAGCTTAGGAAATAACCTAGAAAGAGATACATAAAAAATGCTTTAAATGAGACTTTCTGTAGCTGATGCAAAATGAATTCAGAAATACTAGCTGTAGCAATCAATCCTATCGAAATGCCCATTAAGATCCCTTGTGCTTTGTCTGGTAAAGCCCAATACTGACCAAACCAGATGAAAATACTAAAGAAAATAGAGAAGATGAAGAAATAAATGAAAAGTCTCCAAAGCCTTTCACCTTGAGAGATGAGTGCAGTAGATAATGCAAATCCCTCTGGAACATGATGAAGAATAATGGAGGCTGTGAGAGAAATACTTAATGCAGCATTTCCAAGTAAATTTCCAACAGTGAGACTAATAGGTATTGTATGGATAATCATAGCTAGTGTTAATAGAGAGACAGAGGGATTCTGTGCATGAGAAGCATGAAATAAGGTATCTAGTAGTTGGAAGATGAAATAACCAATAAAAATACCTAATATAATCCCAAATGATTGATAGATTTGAAAGGAAGAAGGGATGATATCTAGCACAAGCAAGCCTACTAAAAAACCTCCGCACAATAATGATAACCCCTGTGTCGTATGCTGAAATAGCTTAGAGAAAATCCAGGCAATCGCGCCCCCAATGCTCACACTGAAAAATAGAAAACCGCCAAGTATCATTGCACTCACCTGTAAAATTCCTCCGCCCTATCATCAACTTAATGCCTTTTTCAAACTATATGCTAAGTAGAAATGAATATGCTTGACATTGAATTGCCTGCATAAAAACGATCATGATAAAGATGTGCATACTGCAGGTTAGCGAAGGAAAGAATAGAGTCGAAAATATATGCTTGTTGTGATGATACTATGCAAAGGGAGTGTTGTCGGGAAGGCTGTAACCTATCATGGAAATAAAGATATTAGAGGGTCCAACTGTTAAAAGAAGGACGATATTATTGTGAAAATCACTTCTACTGCTCTTCGTGGAACTGATTTGCATATTTACCAAGGCGCTATTCTGTCACATAAGAATTATGTAATAGGTAAGAGCATGTGACAAAAGTGAAAAAGGGTGACCGTGTCCTCTTGCCTTTTAATGTATCGTACCATTACATATCAATTGCCATTAGAAGAAGCAAGTAGCCTATGAAATATTTTGTGGACGGGAAGATAACTGTATAAAGGTGATTCTAAACCCTTAAATCGAGTGAGTATGCTCCTTTTTTTGTGGAAAAATAGGGAATGGTTTAAATTGACTGAATATTGGTTTAATTCTATACTTTTTAATAGAAAGGACAGATTCATCGATTTAGCTCATATAGGGAGGAATGGTTGAATGAAATGGGATGCTAGTTATGATGTAGTAGTAGTAGGCTCTGGTGCAGCGGGATTGACAGCAGGTTTAACAGCAAAGTTACAAGGAATGAAATCATTAGTGATAGAAAAAACAGATCGCTATGGTGGTGCTTCTGCTATTTCAGGCGGTGCTTTATGGATTCCTAATAATCATATCATTAAAGGTGCAGGTGTCTCAGATACACATGAACTTGCACGCCAATATCTAGATTCAACAATCGGTGATCGTGTGCCAGAAGAGCTAAAGGAAGCTTATATTACGAGAGGGCCTGAAATGTTACGCTTTTTATACAATAAAACAAAGCATATGCGCTTCCAATATGCAAAAGGCTACTCGGATTATTATCCAGAAAAACCAGGTGGGTTGTCACAGGGACGCTCCATTGAACCACTTATTTTCGATTTAACAAAAATGGGCTCTTTAGCAAATTCTATGCGGCGTGCAACTCTATCAACAAAAGGCTTCACGATGAATAGCTACGAGTTTCATAAAGTGAATATGATTACCCGGACGCTAAAAGGTAAAACTACTGCACTGAAATTAGGGGCGCGTTTAGTCAAGTCAAAGGTGACTAAGAGCGATCCAGTAGCATTAGGAGAAGCTTTAATTGCACGTTTACGCCTCTCCCTTGCAGAAGCAAATGGTGAGCTTTGGCTATCAACGGCCTTTAAAGATTTCATTATGGGCAAAGGAAGAGTAATTGGAATTATTGTGGAACGAGATGGACAAGAGCTTAAAATTGAGGCAAAGAAAGGTGTTGTTCTGTCATCAGGTGGCTTCTCACATAATCAGACACTTCGTGAAAAGTATTTACCAAGTCCTACGAATGCTGCATGGACTTCTTCTCCAGAAGGTCAAACAGGTGACATCCTTGAACCTGGCGTAAAAATTGGTGCAACGTTGGATTTAATGGATAAAGTATGGGGAGCGCCTTCTGTTATTGATCCACAAGGACATCCATTCTTCCTTGTGGCAGATCGTGGCGTGCCCAATATGATTGTAGTGGATAGTGCAGGGCAACGTTTTGTCAATGAAGCGGCTCCATATCATGAATTCGTGGATACGATGTATAAGCATCAAGAGGTCACACAGCAGGCAGTTCCTTCCTGGATATTAATTGATGCTTCAGCTAAAAGCCGTTATATTTTTACAGGATTGTTCCCAGGACAGGCATTCCCGAAAAGTTGGTTTGAGCATGGAGTTGCAAAAAGTGCGGAAACGATTGAAGAGCTTGCCAAACAAATGGAAGTGCCAGCGGAGAACCTAGTAGCAACGGTGAATCGTTTTAATGACTTTGCGCGGAACGGACATGATGATGATTTTTATCGAGGAGATAGTGCCTACGATAATTACTACGGGGACCCGACACTACCAAATCCAAATTTAGCAGAAATCAAGAAAGCACCATTCTATGCATTGCGTCTATATCCTGGAGACATCGGCACAAAAGGTGGCCTCGTAGTAGACGAATATGCTCGTGTAATAAAGGAGAATGGCGAGCCCATTGAGGGGTTGTATGCTTCTGGCAATTGTTCAGCGTCTATCATGGGGGAAACGTATCCTGGCCCAGGCGCAACCATTGGGCCTGGTATGACACTAAGCTTTGTGGCGACAGCACATATGGCCAATGCAGTGACAAAAGATGAGGTATCACTTGTAAACGTGTAAATGAAACGAAGCCCTTCCTTTCTAATAAGGAGGGGTTTTTACGTTGGTGTAATGTTCTAATACTTTCTTGCTAGGAATATAGTGGCTACTAAATGTATGGCGATGATCATGTGAAAAGGAGCGATTTAGTTCATTGCTAGCTTATAAACTCATAACGACTATCGAAGAGTTAGAGCCCTATCGGAGCATTTGGTCAGAGATTCTTGAAAAAGAGTATAATAATAACCCTTTTATTGAGTATGAATGGATTTCAACTTGGTGGACAACGCTCGGGATTCATGACAATGTCAAAATTTACATAGTGGAGCATCAAGGTATAGCAGTGGCCTTTTTTCCGTTAGTGCATTCTGTACGATTTGGTACAATCCATTATTTCAGCTTTTTAGGACAAGGTTTTGCGACCTATATGGAAGTGATTGCTGATAAGGAGTGGTTAGAACCTTCCATTACGTTTCTTTTGAAGGAGTTTTCACGAAAATATAAGCGTTATTTAATCGTGTTACATGGATTATTAGAAAGTAAAAATACCTCTCAAGAATTAGAAAAATATGCGATTGAATATCAGATGCCTCATTCGATTTTTCGAACTGTCACATCTTATATTGATTTCCACACCATTCCTATGGAAACATTTCTAAAGAAGCATCGTAAGAAATTCAAAAGCCTTAAACGGCGTGAAAATAAATTAAAGTCTCTTGGTCATGTCGTCTTTCAGGAAGTGAATCACAATCATCTACAAGACATGTTTACGTTATTCAAGAGAAGATGGCAAAAGAAAATTGATAAAAGTGGCTTTACCGAGAAGCAAACTCGTCTATTTTATGAGCAGCTAGCTAAAACCAACAGTAAGGAGCTTCGCGTAGAAGTCGATAGCTTACAATTTGAAGGACAGTGGATTGCTTTTACAATTGACCTATGCTGTAGAGAGCGCAATTTTTGTCAGGCAATGGGCCATGAGCCAGATTTTAATCTATTTGGTCCAGGACGCCTCATTGAAAAAGAGAATATGCTAAAAGCACATCAAGCTGGCTATCGTTATTATGACTTAGGAAGTGGCTATGAGCCATATAAGTTTGAATGGTATACACATATTGATTTTACTAGGAAATTTGTGATGAGTACAAAAGGAGTTAAAGAGCGTAGTATTCGATTATGTATGGTCATACGTAATCGCCTAAAAGGGCTATTAACGAATAATCATCAGCTAGTAAAATTGAAGCGAGACCGATTAGGAGAACTGCGTTATTTTCTGAAGCATGCAAGCACGAAAGATTGGCTAAGAGCTTTTACAAAAATGTTCCAACGAATGCTAGCCATTCATATTTTAGATGTTTATATTGCAAAGCAACAACAGAGTAACGGAAATGTGAGATTTCAAGAATTATCAATGAAAGACATCATGACAACGAAGGATCGAGAGAAAAATGTTACAGATTTCTATAAGGGCTATCGACTCTTTGCAGATAGCGATCATGTCATCTATAAGCGACACGATCAAACGGTAGCCGAAGAAACGGTTAACTATTCCTATGAGCTGTCAGACAATATGTCGTTTATAAAAGAATATGATAGCTTGCGACTAGAGGAGATCGTTGCAGATGTGCAGCGGGAAGGGAGAGCAGTCTGTACAATAGTCCCTTGGTATAAGAGAACCAGACGAAGAAAGCTCATGCAGGCAGGCTTCCATAAAGTAGCTAAAATTAATATAATAAAGATTTTCAAGTGGCAAAAAATATACGATATGTAAATAACAACACCCTCAGCATATTTGCTGAGGGTGTTTCATTAAAAATGAATACCAGGTTTATCAATTAGCTTACAGCCTGTACCATACTTGGCTTTTAAGGCACCTTTGAAAAGAGTGTGCTCCAGCTCTGGGAATGTCTGTTTCCAAAGTTCAAAGACATTATGGCTAGATGCTTTGCCGTCCTTTGTTAATCGCGCAATATGGAAGCCATATTCATCATTACAGCGAGCCAATGGGCGGTTTTCTCTTACTGTAATAATTCGACCACTTGCCGTCATTTCATATAAGCCTTCATAGCCAGCAATCGCACGGCTTTCTTCTTGTCCTTCAACTAAAGGCTTTTCTTCATTTGGTGCTACTTTTTCCTCTGTCGTTGCTTCTTGTTCAGAAGATTGAGTTTCTTTAGCGCTGTTTCCTGCTGGTAGTTGTTCAACAATCACAAAATCTTTTTTTGAAGCTTTATCGCTCATTGTCGCCATCACGTTCATGATAGAGCCTACATAGCGTAATGGTTTTTCTCTTCCTTCTTCGAAAACAAAAATATTATACTCGGTTTTATTAATCTTTTTCATAATAATATTACCCGTTGTAATAGTAAAACCGATGAATTTGTTCTTTTTAAGTGCTTGTATTGCTTCTTGCTTTGTTAAAATCATTTTGAAAATCTCCTAAAGAATTATTTATTCTATTCTACCATAAAAATTATCACATTGTTTTTCGTAAAATAATGGATGATTTTGTACAATGCAGGGAAATATCCCTATTTTCTCAAAATTAATAATGGTACTATTAAGAATGTTTGGGGAATAAAACTCCTTTAAAAAGGAGCTTTCTTAATAGAGATACAATTTTAGTAGGGAGTGTTGATAGGTTGATCAATGTGCTTGGGGGCATAGGTTTATTTTTACTTGGAATGACGATGCTAACAAACGGTTTAAAGGAATTGGCAGGAGATGCCTTGAAAAAATGGCTCAATCGTTTTACAGGTGGGACCATTAGCTCGGTACTATCTGGTACATTTATGACAATGCTTGTACAATCCTCTACGGCCACGACCTTGATTACGATAGGTTTTGTCAGTGCTGGACTTCTTACATTTGTCCAATCGATTGGCGTTATTATTGGCGCCAATATCGGGAGTACGAGTACTGGTTGGATTATTTCATTAATCGGCTTTAAGATCAATATGCAGACAATGTCACTACCTTTTATTGCACTTGGTGTATTTGTCCAATTGCTCGCACCACGTGATTACAAAGCAATTGGAGGGCTAGTGACTGGTTTTGGCTTATTATTTTTAGGTATTGATGTTCTTCAGGGAGGAATGGCTGCGGTACAAGATAAAATTCCATTCGATGCATTTAGTGCAAATTCTATTAGTGGCAAGCTAATTTTAATTGTTTTGGGTCTTATCATGACGGTTATTATGCAGGCTTCTAGTGCTGCAATAGCAGCCACTTTAACAGCTTTATATGCAGGTGCTATTGATTTTGAACAGGCTGCTTATTTAGTCATTGGTCAAAATATCGGGACGACAGCTACAGCGTTATTTGCTGCGATTGGTGCATCAACAGCTGCAAAACGAACAGCTGTGACACATGTAATGTTCAATGTAGTCACTGCTATACTAGTGACATTGGGTGCAAGGTTTATGTTTGCTCTTACAGAGTTTGTCACGAAATCCATCAATGGTAGCTTTGATGAAACACTCGGCATTGCTGTTTTCCATACATTATTTAGTGTGATTGGCGCGATACTTTTTGTGCCATTTGTTCGTCCTTTTGCAAAGGCCATTGAAAAAATGATACCTGAAAAAGGAAATTATTTAACTCGTAATTTAGATAGTAGTGTTGCCAAACTACCTGGAGTTGCTGTAGAGGTATCCTTTAATACATTGCAAGATATTACTAAGGAAATGACGACAGTACTCGTTTCCCTTATTCAAGGAAAAAAACGCACAGCTGAAACAGACAGTAGATTGGCTCAAATAGATGAGGCAATCGAAAAAACACGTTTATTTATGGATGCTATTCAATCTTCCTCTCAAAAAGAACGGTATAAGCATATTGCCCTTTTACATGCTTTAGACCACTTATATCGTTTGTCAAAGGCATTACGTGAGCAACATCCAAATGCCTTTCAATTACAGGAGACATTAACCCAAAAGTGGTTAGAGGTATTGGAAAAAGTACTACTAATCATTGATGAGGATGAACGTCTACCTGAGATTGCTACCTTGCTTGAGGTTACTTCCTCTGAAATGGCTACGGTGCGTCGTGATAAACGAAACGCATACTTTGAGCACACTGTTGAAAATGTGGTAGAGTTAGAGACAGCTGTATCGAAAGTGGAGACTTTGCTGTGGATTGATCGACTTGTCTATCACTATTGGCGTACGACCGCTCGTCTTGCAGAGTACCAAACCGTGACTAAGAAAGGTCGTCATATTGACACAGAAAAAAATACAGTAACAGTTGAATAAATGGAATGCTCGTCTTACGTTTGTAAGCGGGCATTTTTCTTCGCTTTACAAATAAAGGAGGATCTAGAATGGTTCAGCATAAATTTACAATGGACTTAACTTGGTCAGAAGGAAGAAACGGTACAGGAAATATCCAAGCTAGTAATTTGCAAACACAAATTTCTATTCCTCGGGAAATGAATGGACCTGGCATTGGTACAAATCCAGATGAAATGCTTTTAGGGGCAGCTGCAACCTGTTATTTAATTACACTAGCTGCTTTATTCGAAAGGTCAGAAATAGATGTACTGGAATTATCCATGCAGGCCCATGGATTTGTTAGTGTAGAAAATGGCATTTTTACGTATGAAAAAATTGTCCATAAACCGACTATTATTGTGCAAGAGCTAACAGAACATCTTGAAAAAAGACTTCTACGCTTAGCACACAAGGCTGAACAAACATGTATGATCAGTAAAGCATTAAAAGGTAATGTTGTAATTGAATGTGATGTTCAAATTTTTGAAGCAAGCATATAATAAGACAGCAAGAGTTATTCAGCAAGTAACGCTGATATAACTCTTTTTTTCATAAAATAAGCACTTTTTCTAAAATAGTTCTAGAAATGTTCAAAATGAATATATAGAGTTAAGTGCTAAAAAAATGCAAAGGATGATGTATTGCACGTTCAGACAGCTCAGAATCTCACATTCTATGGTCAGTACGGCAAAAGAATATTCGATATTATTGGGGCATTATTTTTGCTTTTTATAACAATTCCTCTAATGCTAGCTATATTCCTCATTTTACTCATAACGACAGGTCGCCCCATTTTTTTTAAACAAATCCGAACTGGCCTCGATCATCACCGCTTTGTGATTTGGAAGCTACGAACAATGTGTATTCAGGCAGTTCCAGTCAATATGCCGACTATTTGTGCTGATGGTATCCCTGATGATTATTATTTTAAAACAGAGCAAGATACACGCATCACAAAAGTGGGCGCTATTCTTCGAAAACTCAGTATTGATGAAATTCCACAACTTTTAAATGTGTTAAAAGGTGATATGAGCATTGTAGGTCCACGTCCTGAAGTACCAACAATCACGAATGCATATAATTCCTTACAGGCTCGGCGTTTGGAGGTAAAGCCAGGATTAACAGGCCTCGCTCAAATTAATGGTAGGTCGAATATTTCACATGGACAAAAAATATCATATGACATTGAATACGTTGATCATTATTCCTTTTGGTTGGATGTCCAAATTTTGTTGAAGACAATTTATGTTGTCGTTGCACGCACAGGTGCTTATTAAAAAATAAGGAGTGGCCATACTGAAGATCGTTCAGCTTATTACACGAATGGATAAAGTTGGAGGTGCGCAAAAACATGTGGAGGCACTTGCTATCCACTTAAAACAGGATGGGCATGATGTCACAGTAGTGACGGGCTCCTATCAACCATCACTGTGGCACTTACAAGAGCATAAAATCCCTGTTATCAGTATATCTGCTCTTCAACGGGCTATTCATCTAGCGAAAGATTTTCAAGCATTTTGGCAATTAAGAGCCGTTTTCAAACATCTACAACCAGACGTTATAGCCACCCACTCCTCTAAGGCTGGTGTGATTGGTCGCATAGTTGGTAGGTTGTTACAAATTCCAACTATTTTTACGGCACATAGCTGGAGTTTTACAGAAGGTGTTCCTTACAAGAAAAAGCTATTCTATCAACGGATGGAAAGATCAATTCAGCCATTTACGACAAAAATTATTACAGTGTCTGAATATGATCGGGAACTAGCACTAATGAAAAAGGTCGCTCCTGCTCATAAATTGCTGACTATTCACAACGGCATTGACCCTATCGAGAGAAATAAGACAACTGAAAAGATATACATGGAGCAGCCAGTCATTGTCATGGTTGCTCGTTTTGAAGTGCCTAAAAGACAAGATGTCCTGTTAAAGACTTTAGCGGAACTGACAGATATCCCTTGGCACCTTCAATTGATTGGAGATGGTTCTCTGCGTCCAGCTTTAGAACATTTCGTTGAACAAAATCGATTATCAAATCGTGTAACATTTTTAGGTAATCAATTAGACGTTCATTCTTATCTTGAGAAAGGCCACCTATTTGTTCTGTTATCAGATTGGGAAGGCTTGCCGATTTCGATTATTGAAGCGATGCGTGTAGGACTTCCTATTATTGCAACAAATGTAGGTGGTGTGAAAGAGCTTATTATTGATCGTGACAATGGGTTTTTAGTGGAGCGAGAGAATAATGAATTATTGAAGAAGAGGCTGCATCAATTATTAATGGATGCTCCTTTAAGAGGGGAAATGGGGACGGCAAGTGAGCAGCGTTATTTACAGTACTTCACCTTCATCCCCATGTATCAAAAAACATTAATGGTTTATCAACAGGCTGTTTCAGAACTAGTGAAGAAAGGGGATTAAATTGCAATTAATTCGCATTAGAACTGATGATGAGCTTATGTGGTACAAGGAAATTTGGGATGCCATTTTAGAAGAAGAGAACAATGATAATCCATTTATAGAATTTGCTTGGTTTTATAATTGGTGGCAAATTGTAGGACGGAAAGAGCGTGTAGAGCTTTACGCCATTGAACATGAGGGGACAATTAGGGCCTTTTTTCCTTTTACAGTGTCTATTCGTTGGGGGGTAAGGGTGTATGCTTTTGCGGGAGAAAACATCGCCAATTATACAGGGGTTGTAGCTAAAAAGGAATGGTTTCAGCAAGTTACAACCTTTGTTTTTGATGAGCTCATTAAAAAGCATCGGCATATTCTTTTTTCCTTGCATGGGTTATTAGAAAGCAAGGTGTCTACTAAGATCTTAGAGCAATACTTTGTAGAAAGACAATTACGTACAAGCCTGTTCCGAGTTGTGACACCCTATCTTGCTTTTTCGGAAATTGATTTTCATCGCCATTTCAATCAACGTCGAAAAATGCATGGCGTTGATCGACGAGAACGAAAACTAAGAAATTTAGGCTCCTTAGAAAGACGTGAGGCTTCACAGGACGAGCTTTGGCAAATGTTTCGGTTATTTGATCGACGTTGGGCAAAAAAACTAGATACAAGTGGCTTTACAAAAGGCAAGAAAAGAGATTTTTTTGAGCGTTTAACGATGCTTAAAGGTGAGGCGTTACAGGTAGAGGTCGATGCACTTGTCTTTGAAAACCAGTGGATTGCTTTTACCTATGGATTATGCTGTCGTGGCCGCTATGTAACCTATGCCCTTGCACATGAGCCAACTTTTAATTTATTTGGTGCTGGTCGGATAGTCACTCAGGAAGCCATCCAGCGAACGTTTACTGCTAACTATCGCTTATATGATATGAGCATAGGCTATGAGTCTTATAAATTTGATTGGCGCTCAGACATTGATTTTACAAGACAGATGCTTGCTAGCAGCGGTACGAAACGTACAAATCTACTGGCAGGTTTTTTATCGTTAAAGCAAAGGCTCAAAGAATTTATGAAAGGAAACCAACGAGTCGTAGATTGGAAGCGTAACACACTGGGCCATTTACGATATTTAGTAAAGTATGGAAAGGTAAAAGATTGGCTAGAATATGGACAACAATTCGTAGAAAAATTTATTCGTTTGAAACAAGTGGAGCTGTATGAATTATCCCCATCAGAGGACGTATCACCACAGCAACCTGTCGGAAACTTATTTGAAGAAATGTCGATTCAGGAAGCGATGCAACTTGATCAGGAAGAAGTCATGGCCCTCCTTTATAAGGGCTATACGATTTATAAAGACTCCTTTGCGGAAACGAATAAGCTGGCGTTTGCATTACATGCCACAAACTGGCGAGTGGATTCAATGCAAATTGTAGAAGCCTTACCGAAGCAAACCTATTTTTTAGCCTATGATGTTTTCAAACAAATCGACATTATTACAGCTTTTTTACGGAAAATAAAGCCAGCACAAACATTGTGGGTATCGGTAAGTTTTTGGCAATGGCGCAAGCGCAAGCGCTTAGTACAACTAGGCTATAAACCTATTTCTCGAATGAAACATTATAAACTTGCTCGTTTTGAGCGACACCGTGTAGAAAAATATACAGAGAGTGGGGGCGATGTACATTCTGTCCATTAAAAGTAAGCGATGGAATATCGCAATGCAGCATTTTTATTTTCTCGAAAAGCCAGCCAATTTTCGAAAGTCTATGAAAGTTGTAGGCTACACGCATTCATTAGTACCAAGTCGGAAGCTTGTAAAAAGCGAAACGATTCACATTTATTTGCAAGAGCATGAGCTTTCATTGTATTTAGCACTGTCTGAAGGTAATCGTAAAATCTTACGACGTGCCCAAAAAGAATCCTATCAAGTCATTTTGTATAAAGAGCCATCCATAGAAAATTTGAAAGCCTTTCAGCAATTTTACAATCAATTTGCCAAAAGAAAAAAAATTGAAGCAATCGGCAAGTCGCAAATGGAAACCATTCTGCTCCTCAATGAACAGGGTGCCTTATTATTATCGGAGATCCAGAGTTTTTGTGGACAGACATTATGTTATCGATTAGATATTGTGCATGAGAAAAAAGCGATGTCTTATTTTGAGGCAACATGTCATGCAACCGCATTGCCTGCACAATTAAAACGTCCTTTCCGTTATGCAAATCGGTTTTTAATTTGGCATAACCTGCTACACCTAAAGGAGCAAGGTTTTGTCTTATATGATATGGGAGAATTAACGGACAATCGAAATGTACGAGCCTTTAAATTAAGCTTTGGTGGCCAGGTTGTTCATGTTTACTCAGGCTACATTATCCAATCAAAAATACGTGCACTTTTACTAGGTGTGCAAAAATGGAGGAAGTAGCAACATGAATGGTGGGGGTCTCGTTATTTCATTAGATTTTGAGCTGAATTGGGGTGTCCATGACGTATTTCGTTATGGCCAATACAATAAAAACCTATATGGTGTCCGTAAAGCCTTGCCCAGGATACTAGCGTTATTTGAGCAATATGACATCCATGCAACTTGGGCTACAGTTGGATTATTGTTTGCTGAATCAAAGGCAGAAATGGCTCATTATTTGCGAGGTATCCCTGTGAAATATGAAAATATGCGCTTTGCAGCACATACACAACTAGCAAAAGTTGGCGAAAATGAACAAGAAGATCTCCTGCATTTTGGTAAATCATTGATTGAGGAAATTAAACGTACACCACATCAGGAAATAGGAAGTCATACCTTTTCTCATTTTTATTGCTTGGAGAAGGGCCAAACGAAAGCTGCCTTTTGTGCGGATTTACATGCAACGAAAACAATCAGTGACGGCTATACTGCGCCCATGAAGTCCATTGTGTTTCCTCGTAATCAAATAAACAAAGACTATTTTACAGCTTGTTTAGAAGAGGGATATGTTTGCTATAGAGGCACCGAAAATCATGAGCTATATGACGCACAAAAGTTTACGAAAAAGGGAAGACTTTTAGGTGCTAAGAAGTGGATAGATAGCTATTGGAATATAACTGGCCATCATATAGCCACCTTGGAAGAAATGCAAGAGGAGCAACTGATTAATATTCGATCAAGTGCTTTTTTAAGGCCATACTGTAGTCCATTGCGTATATTGGAAAATTTAAAAGTAAAGCGAATAAAGGAAGGCATGCTCAAGGCTGCACAGGCACAAGCCTTTTATCATTTATGGTGGCATCCTCATAATTTTGGCAAGCATATTGATAAAAATTTGGCGATGCTAGAAGAACTATTAAGTTATCATCAAGAACTGCGTAGTCAATATAATTTTCAAAGCTATTCCATGTATGAGGTAGCAGAACTTTGTGAAAGCCTTTCGAAACAGCAGAAGTAGTCGAAATGAGGAGTTCTCTGCTTGATAAGAGAGATTTCTGGACGAAGAGTTGACATAAGTGTTGGGAAAAAAGAGGGTCGCTCTCAGAGAGTATTTGAAGTGCTCGCAAAAGAGAGAAAGCTGCTTATAAAGAGTGTTAAAGTGATCAAAACAGGTTGAATCTCGCTCATAAAGGGTGTCAAAGTGATCACAAAAGGGTAGAAGCCGCTCAAATAGAGTGACAAAGTGATCATAAAAGGTAGAACCCCGCTCAAAAAAAGTATCAAAGCACTCACAGCAATGCGATCACCACGTCAAAAGTGGAGAAAAGCCACAATCTCCTAACAAAAGAAACATGTAATTTCTGAGCAAACTGATTTCAAGTTTGCTTTTTTTGTTTGATCAAAAGAATATTTTCAATATAAGAGAAAAAAAGAAAAACTTTGACGAAAATCATTGTACGAATGGTACTATTACTATAAAGAAAATATGTTAGGACATTTACAGGGGAGCACCAATTGATTTAGGTCAATTGAACTTGAATGGAAAAGAGAAGAAGGTGGTAGATGAATATGTTTATACAATCAGAATGCCAATGGAAGCAGGAGAATGGATCAGCTATGCATCAGTGGATAAAGCAGCAAACAAATCCGAATCCGAATGAGGTGGATATTGTCGTATATGGAGCGCTTTTATCATATACCAATGGTGCGTCGTCAAAAGCGCAATACCCAACAGCCTTTCGTAAGGCTTGGCCAGGTTTTCAATCGTATAATTTAGATGAGCAGGTGAATTTACGTGCCCTTTCAGTTGTGGATATTGGGGATGTGGCGATTCTAGAAAATGATCGAATGCTTTCGGAATCTGCCATCGAGGCTGCTGCGGAAAATTTAAGTATAGCCTTTCAAAGAAGTTTTACTTGTTTGATTGGGGGAGATCATACTATTACAGCTCACTCCATAAAAGGTATAAAAAATGCCTTCCCACAGGATCGCATTGGCATCATTCAGATTGACACGCATTTAGATGCAAGAAACCAAGAGGAAATTGGTTTAGCACAAGATTCTCCAATTCATCAGTTAATTGCAGCAGGGGTTGTTGAGGGGAGACATGTCTATAATGTCGGTTTGCATGGCTTTTTCAATTCACCCGAAATGATTCATTATGCTAAAGAACAAGGCATTCATATGATTACGTTAAAGCAAATGCGACGTGATGGTATTCAACTCACAATACGTGAAATGCTACGTCAGCTTATGTATGAAGTAGATCGTATTTATGTGTCAGTGGATTTAGATGCACTTGATATTGTATTTGCCTGTGATGTTCCTGCAGCCTCGCCAGGTGGTTTAACTGCTTATGAGTTGTTTGATATCCTCAAGCTCATTGGTGAGAATGAGGGTGTTCGTCATATTGACTTTGTTTATGCTGATCCTAAAGAAGGCATACTGCGTCCAGAAACTGTTAAAATCGGTGTGACAGCATTTTTGCAATGGTTAACAGGCATTCAGCTAGATCATCGCAATCGTATTTCGAAAAAAGGGAAGGTTATGTTGTAGAGCAAGTGTATTTCCGAGTATTAACAATGCTGA
>Ga0213822_1000977_pt1 | contig 17930 bp, 16 predicted proteins | sample MC6MC0908MG_FD_179872 | JGI IMG/M metagenome (GOLD analysis project Ga0213822, IMG submission 179872) | Enriched soil aggregate microbial communities from Iowa State University, Ames, United States - MC6-MC0908-MG | ecosystem: Environmental > Terrestrial > Soil > Unclassified | place: USA: Iowa...
TTTTTCTTTTCATTTGTACAGGTGGCTGACTCATATTTGTTTGCTCCTCTGCTTGTTGTATTCCTTTAGCAATCGCTCCTCGCACCTCATCTCTTGGGAATTCTGGAAGGGGTCCGTTTACATTAAATGACTTTTTCATTGAACGTTGCACTCCTTTCTAATTCTCGCTTCAACTGTTTTTTTCCACGATGCAAATACGTTTTAATCGTGCTTACTGGCTTTTCCATTATTTCTGAAATTTCTTTAATCGGTAAATCGTGATAATAAAATAAGATGATGGCCATTTGTTGAGAATGATTGAGGCGCTGTATAGCTTCCGATAAATCAATAGGATTACCCATGACATCTTCTTGCTCTTGTAAACGATTTAATAATTCGCTTTCTTCATAAGGAATGATTTTTTGGCCTTTTTTAAGTAATCGGTAGCACTCATTAATTAAAATGCGAAACAGCCATGTGGAAAAAAATTCCGGATGCTTTAACTGGTGAACGGTTAGATAGGCTTTACACGCTGCCTCTTGAATCGCATCCAGTGCATCCTCTTTTTGGCCAACATAAGAAAGCGCAGTATAAAATAGTTTTTCTTCCTCTAAAATGAGTAGCTGCTCAAACGCTTCCTTATTCCCTGCAATAGCCTGTTTGACGATAGATAGATCATGTTCCATGCTGTTTCCTCCTTTCAATACTTAGAGTAAATAACCCTATCAAAAGGTTTCACTTTTAAATATTTCTTTTTTTATAGAACAAAGCGGTCCTACTTCCAATGTTGAAATAAGCTACAATGTAAAGTTTCCATAATCATTCCGGCGCTTTCGCTCTTCTATACGCCTCTTTCGCTTTTCTATCCGCTACTTCGACCCTTTTATCCGTCACTAGTACTGCCAAATATTATAGAACAAAAAAATAGACTACTTCATCCAAAGTAGCCTACTAAACTTTTCATTATTTAGCCAATTCAAAAGAAATATCGCCTACACCGATTTCCGAGTGCAATTCTAGCACTACATCTGCATTTTCATATGCTTCATTGACATACACGCCATTCCCTTTTGAAATAAAATCTTCTATATTGGAAGAGCCGATGCCTTTTTCTGTTGTCAGCTTTACCCCAACCTCTGATGGTAAAATGACTGTAGTTTGACCAACACCTGTTTCAATGTTCGCTTTGAAGCTTTTTTTCCAATCTCCACCTAAATTCACAGTGAGATCGCCAACGCCTGTTTCAATCTCTAATTTTTCCAACTGAAGACCTTGTAAATCAAGTTCTGCATCCGAGGCACCTGTTTCAACGAAAAGATCCATTGGAATATCTTCATTCAATTCGATATCCCATGTATTTTTTATTTTTCCCAAACGCACCTTCGTGGAACCTTTTTGGTCAATCACCACTTCTCCTGTCTTGCCGCGTAAGTCATATTCAACTTTTGGTGCCAGTTTATTAATGTTATATTGAGCCGTACCCTCAACCCAATCTTTAGCACCTTTTTTAACCGTAATTTCTCCAACACCAAATTGTATTTCAACATCTAATTTCTCTGCTTTATCCTTTTCAACTAAGATTGTTTCATCTTTAGTTTTACCTGGTATGACTGAGTTGCAGCCTGATAAAACAAATAATGAAGCACTTATGACTAATCCAAAACCAAAAAACTTTTTCAAAATAATTCCTCCTACCGTATAATATACCACTCATTAAATTGTATCAAAATACCAATTTATAAATACGCCCCTCAGCTTTAAATTCATCTACGACCTAAGACGTAGTGAGGACTTTTCTCATGAATATGACCCAACAAAAATGAACCCTGTATTGTGACACATTTGCCTTCATACAGGGTTCATTTTTAAAATTTGGGTATATTTTTTTCCTCTACTAACGCCTTCAAATTAGTAAGAGAAGCCTCATAGCCGCTCATATTAAAAGTTGCGGTGGTGCCATTTTGTTCTTCCTTCAGGACAATAGCAATGAATGTTTCTGGCACTTCTAAGTAAAACGAAAACTCCCGATTCGGAAGGACTTGTTGTATCGTTAACATCATCGGTAATTCTTCGGAGAGCTGATTATGTGCATTCGGCATTAATGTGAAAGTTATTTTTTCACCAGCCTCTAATTTAGGGATCTTCCATGTTGAACCTGGGGCGTACCATTGCGACAGCTGCTCTTCATCCGTAATTGCTTGCCAAACTGTAGCAATACTTGCATCAATCCAAATCGAACTTTTTTCTTTATTCATCATTGCGCTCCTCCGTTTGCAGAATTCATGCCTTTTCAAATAATTTTATCCTATTTTAGGAAATAGAACAAAATTTACCTTTTTAAAGATCTAAATAAATTAACTGCACCTAGCGCTATAAAGATCGCGACAATGTCCATCGCCAATTGATAGCTTGAAAAAACCGTTACCATGAAGCCAAATAATGAAGGGGCAATCACAATAAATAGTTGATTTAACGTCAAGGCTGCACTTACAGTTAGAGCGACATAATGTGGATTTGATCGCTCTGTCACACAGGCAATATACAATGAATACCAGCCAAGCGCTACAAAGCCTAATAAAAAGCAGAATAGTAGCATTAATATTTTCTCCTGCAGGATAAAAGGCAACAGAACTGTGAGAATAACTGCACTCGCCATCACCATGATTAATAAATGCTCCCGCTTCTGTGCAAAAAATTGATCACTGATCCAGGCAATAGCTACTCTTCCAATCATTCCTCCTAATAATACAAGGCTTAAATACTGCCCAGCCTCAGTTAATGAATAATCACCCTCTTGATGTAAATAACTCATAAAATGGGCGACAAGTATCATTTGTAAGGTCATCATGACGATACCTACAATATAAATCGGGTATAATTCTTTGTTATTTTTAATGGCACTCATCTTTTCTTTAAAGGTTACAGATGATGCCACCGCTGCGATATGATTTTTAGGTTCCTGATAGATCAGTAAAAAAATTAGTCCACCAGCAATCGCTACCAAGCCTTGCACAAGATGCACCGATGTTAGGTTATAATGATGGTACATATATGTGAGGATAACTGATGCTAAAGCGCCACCAATCGGAATACCTGTCTGCCGAATACCAATCGCCAGCCCTCGATGTTTATCCGGAAACCATTTCACAATGGCCGTGCTACCTCCTGTTTGCGCACTTCCATACCATATCCCTACGACTACTAATAAAATGATTAACACTGTATAGCTATTCGCCAACATGAGCAGTAAAGCTGAGAACCCTAGTAAAATAGAGCCCCATCCGATGATTTGTTTTTCCCCTTTCTTATCCATTAAATAGCCAAAGACAATCATCGAGAAAATGGGTCCAATATTAACAGCCGAAACAATAAATCCTGCTTGAAACGATGATAAATTCCATTCAGTTTGATAAAATGTAGCAATTGGTCCCATGCCGTACGTTACAAAAGTTGCCGCAGTTTGGGAAAGCGTAGCTACTACTACGATGATCCATTTATAATATGTATTCATGAAAATTCCTCCAATACCGTTACACTGATTCCTTTGAGCAGTATAACTTTATGTATCTAGAGTTTACGCTTGCCATAGCAACGCGTAAAATGGAGGAAAATGATAGTGGCTATCAAAAAATTTAATAGGTGTGTGAAATACAACATGAACATAGAAGAAATCGCATTAAAAATTGAAATTTTGGAGAGGCAAAATCTCAGTAAATCCGCAGAAATGACGAATTATACGCAATCTGCCTTAACGTCTAAAGTGAAAAAAATGGAGACTGAAATTGGTCAGGAAGTTTTTAAGCGTACACCGCAAGGCTTAAAAATTACGGATGTAGGCATACAATATTTACACTTTTTAAAGCTGGTTACAGAGGAGTACGATGAGTTTTTGCAAGCCATTGGAGCAGCACAAACGAACTCAAAAATTAGCTTTGGCACTTCCCATACAACGATCAAAATTTATGGCGCATCCATTATGAATAGCTTGCAAACAAATAATATACCTTTAGATGTCGATTTCACGGTAGAATCTAGTACTTCCATAAATGAAAAAGTACACAATGCCGAAATGGATTGTGCACTAACAAGTAACCCTATTAAACATTATCCTGATTTAAATTATGACATGATTGCATCCGAAACATTTGAAGTCATATCGAATAATTCACATATCATTAATTTTGAGGAACGTTCACCCGTTACATTACTTGTACTAAGTAAAGGATGTATGTATTCACGCGCGATGGCCGAGTGGCTGAAAAAGCATCAAATTCCATTTACGATGAAAGAAATAAAATCGGTGGGTAGTATTCTTGATTTCCTTCAAATAGACAATTCGATTGCTGTGTTAAATACAAAACTAATTGATTTATATAACTATACGAACATTCATTATTACGATTTACAGCAGCTCAACAACATCATAGAAACAGTCTTTATTTACAAAAAGAGCGACAGCAAGCAATCACCCATTTATCAACTAAAAAATGTTATTGAATCATTACTGGAAGCCCCTATTGAACAAAGCTAGTTCGATAGGGGCTTTATCAGTTTATCGGAACTGTTTTTAGATTTATCGCTCTAATTTTTATATTTATCGGAACGATTTACAGATTTATCGGAACAATTTTAGAATTTATCGCCTAACTTTCATAATTTATCGATATTCAGCGAAAGAAAAACAATAAAAAGTTCCTTCACCAGTTGATTGTAACGTATAGGTAATAGTCAATATTCTTGTGATATCTTCTATTATTTTTAACCCTAGACCCGTACTTGCATGATGCTGTTCAAAACCAATCCCATTATCGCTCATATAAACCTTGCCTTCTTTAATCGTTACCTCAAGTTTTGTGGCTTTTGAATGTTTCATTGTGTTTTGAAACACATTATCGAACAAGCGTTGTAGCCATAGCTCATTGCTCGTCCATGTTAAATCGGTATCGTCTGCATGAAAGATTAGTTCGATGTTATGCATTCGATATAAGTAGCTCCACTTTTTTATCATCGTTTCCAACAATATCGTGAGCTGCACTTCTTCATTCACAACATAAGAATTTTCGATTGTATCTAAGGACTGCACATTAAATTCATTCGTTAAGTTAGCCATGTATTGAATTTGCTCGTTTAAAGACTCTATCATTTTCGGTTGTTCCTTATAGTGATCTTCTAGATAAAATAATTGTAAACGGATCGCAGTGAGCGGTGTATTAATATCGTGTCTTAGCTTTTGTAGAAGCTCTTTTTGCAACTCCTGTTGTTGCTTAAGCTCTAATTCTCGGTAAGTAGTCCGCTCAATTAAAATATTCACAGACTGAATGAGCTGTCCAATTTCATCCTCACTACCAACCTTTAATGTACTTAGTGTTCTTTCATTGCTTGCTAAGTCACGAATCGTTTTGTTTAGCATATTAATTTTGGAAAGTAATGAATTGATTGATTTCGAAAATAAAAACGCTAGCAAACATAATGATAGAAAAAATACAATTAGCATGGCTGGATAGGCAAACGATTCATGGAATGGCGTGCCTTTATTATGCGTTTTAAAGGCAACGTCATAAATAATGGACATTGACACACTGATCCCTAACAAAACGATTGGCACACTAACAATGGCAGAAAATAATAACATTCGATATTTTGTTTTTAATGTCATTTCTTTATGTAGGTATTTAATCGATACCCTTCTCCGTAAATATTTTGAAGGATGTACCCTGAAGGATCATCCATTTTTGTTCTGATCTTTTTGATGTGAACATTGATAATATTATGATTTCGATCCTCAAGTGGCCATAAATAGTCAAAAAAATGATCCTTTGTTAAAACTCTGTCCCTGTTGTCAAATAAATAGAAGAAGATTTTACGTTCAATCGCAGTCAATGAAATTTCATTATGAATCGTATTTATAAAAACTTTACGATGCTCACCATCAATTAACAAATGCTGGATTTGCGTAAATGTTCCATATTGCTGCGTTAGCATTTTCTGTATTCTTAATAGCAGCTCTCTAGGGTCAAAAGGTTTTGTCATATAGTCTTCTCCAACCGTTAAGCCTTGAAGCTTGCTGTCGATATCATTACGAGCAGACAGAAAAATAATAGGTATATTTAAGCCTAAGCTTTTAATATTCTTTGTCAGCTGATAACCATCTTCCCCTGGGAGCATAATGTCCATTATCACTAAATCAATTTGATGAATAATGCTCATCATTTCTTGCCCATCTGTTTTCCATACAACATCGTAACCTTCACGCTGTAGTATTTTTTGCATCAAATCACCAATCATTGGATCGTCTTCTACAATTAAAATCGTAAATCCTTTCATTCCATCAGCCTTTCATTCGTTTGTTTCATAAATTCCATAGCAAAATGATAAATCTCATCCGGTTTATACAAATAGATGCTATGGGTACCACTTAATTCTTTCACATCTGCTATATGTATTTGCTCAGCAAATTCCGCATATTTCTGGCGATTGTACTTCGTATATTTGGAATCTTTATGTTGTTCAGCAATGGCATCAATCAATAAAATAGGTGTGTCCTTTGGTTTCGGAAGTTTTTCTGATTTCATACTATTATCGTATACATGTAATAGCTCATTTTTCATATCATTATTCAAAAATTGTTTAAAGGATAGTGCTTTATAGATTTCTTTTTCTTCATCCGTTAAAAAATTTTGCTTGATTACTTCTGGATTATACACTTTCGAAGGTGCTAGTCGGTGCAAGCCCATGTCCGTTAACAGATTCATTCCTCTAACAGTCCAAGAATCGACTACTCCCATTTTATGCTCTATATATTGGCTTGGCAAACTGATATCAAGTGCAATAATCCCTTTAATTTCTGCAGGGTATTTTTGTGCCCAATAAATAGCTTCAACCCCCGAAATGGAATGTGGTACTAGTATATAAGGAGGCTTATTGCCACTTTGCAGAAGTGCTTCTCTTGTCTGGGCTAAAATTGTATCAATATCTCGTTCGTCGTTTGAGACATCACTATATCCATATCCAGCTCTTTCAACAACAGCAATCTTATGTTCATGTGAAAATTTACTATAAAGTCCTTTCATCTCATAAATAGGGGCCGCAACCCCTGAACCTGCCATAAATACATAAGTGTCCTCACCATCGCCCTCAGTATACACATTCATTTTGTTATGATCGACCTCTACAATCACTCCTTTATTTTCCAAAATATCAGATTCCTTACTTAACTCGTATTGATGATAGCTAAATATCACGCCAAGCCCAAGTAGCATTAACGCAATAAAGTAGATTCCTATTTTCTTAACTAGTTTTTTCATACAATTCTCCTCTCAGTTGATACTTGAAAGGATACACGTTAAAAATAAATTTCTAATAAATTTTTTCAAGAAATAAAAAAGCTGTCTAAAAGTTTTTACACCGTTTAGACAGCCCTTGACCCGAAGAGAATTATGATTGGGGATACGTTTTTTGTAAAAAAGATACAGATTGTTTAATAAGCGACTTTAATACTTCCTCATCAACATCTGCTAGTTTATTAATATAAACACAAGCTTTTCCTGTAGTATGTTTGCCAAATTCTTGTAATAATTGGTCTCGCTCACTGTCACCTGGGGCAAAATATAAACTGACTTTAGCCTTTCGAGGAGAAAATCCAACTAAAGGTGCATCGCCTTCATGTCCAGATTCATATTTGTAATGATAGCTACCAAATCCGATTATACTTGGCCCCCACATTTTCGCTTCATGCCCTGTTACTTCAGCAAAAATATCTAATAGTCGGTAAGCATCTTCACGTTTCTTAGGATGATCAACGTTTTCTATAAATTCAATAACACTGTCATCCGTTTCTTTCGTTTTTAATTCGTACATGTTTATGCCTCACCTTCTACATTTTAGTGCATCATAACGTTTACAGAAGTTTACCACAACTGCTATACCAAAAGCTGTCTAAAAGTTTTTAATAGACCGCCTTCTATATCTTACTCCACTTGCTCTAGCAAAAGTTTTTGCTGTAGATGACTATAAATACCTTGTTTTTGCATGAGCTCTTGGTGATTACCCTGCTCAACAATTTCTCCCTGTTGAATAACAAGAATTTGGTCGGCATTTTCGATTGTTTTTAAGCGGTGTGCAATGACAAAGCTTGTGCGTCCCTGCATCAAATGCTGTAGGCCTTTTTGAATATCAACCTCTGTTTGCGTATCCACACTAGACGTAGCTTCATCCAAAATTAAAATATCGGAATTTTCTAAAATTTCCCGGGCAATAGCAAGTAATTGTCGTTGACCTTGACTAAGGTTTGCCCCGCCTGCCTGTATAGGTGTATCATACTGTGCTGGTAAATATTTTATAAAATTATGGGCATTAGCAATTTTCGCCGCTTCCTCCACTTCTGCATCCGTAGCGTCAAGCTTACCAAAACGAATATTTTCACGAATCGTCCCAGAGAATAAATATGTATCCTGTAGTACGACACCTACTCTTTGACGAATTGTTGCCATTTTATAATCCTCGATGTTATGACCGTCAATTAATATTTCACCTGCATCCACATCATAAAAACGAGTTAACAAATTGATAATGGTCGTTTTCCCTGATCCCGTCGGCCCTACAAGTGCAATAGTGTCACCCGCCTTGGCATGAAAGCTAATATTTTTCAGTACTGGCTTCTCTGGCACATAGCTAAAGGACACATGTTGAAATGCCACATCCCCTTTTAAACTTTGACAATCAATGGCATGCTTTTTATCAGCTACTTCTGAGGGTTCATCTAAAATTTCAAAGACTCGTTCTGCCCCAGCAATTGCCGACTGGAATGTATTTAAAAGATTGGATAGCTGATTTAACGGACGGAAAAATTGTCGTGTATATGTGACAAACGCAGCGATTACCCCAACAGAAACAATACCTTTTACCGATAAAAACGCTCCTGTGCCAATGACAACAGCTAAGCCTAAGTTATTCATAAAGTTATTAATTGGACCTAGTAGACCAGAAGTAATTTCTGCGCGCTGTGCCGAGTTACGGAGATTTTCATTTTGTTGATGGAACATATCGATGGTCTGTTGCTCTTTCCCAAAAAGCGTCACAACCTCCGCTCCCGTAATCATTTCCTCAATATAACCGTTAAGCTTTCCTAAATCACGTTGACGCGCCGCATAGTTTTTACTACTACGTTTCACAATTTGCTTCGTCGTAAAAACAATTAGTGGAATAATGATAAGTGTAACAATTGCGAGCTGCCAGCTTAAAGAAAACATGGCAATACTAACACCAATGACTGTTAAAAGTGACGATACGATTTGTGTTACACTTTGTGCAAGTGCCGTATTTAAATTATCAATATCATTAGTCACACGGCTCATTAAATCACCAAGTGCTCGCTGATCAAAAAATCTCAGTGTTAACGTTTGCAGCTTCTCAAATAGTTCAAGACGCAGTGTTTGAATGGTTTTCATGGCCACATGAATCATGACATATGTTTGTAACCATGTAAAAATAGACGCTACTGTAAAAATAACTGCTAGTACAATACCGAGACGAATGGTTCCAGCGATGTCCTTTTTCATAATGTATTCGTCAACGATATGTCCGATTAAGTACGGTCCCGCTAAGCTTAAAAATGTAGAGGCCACAACAAAAAATATAGAGCAATAAAGCCCTGTTTTTTGTTGCTTCACATATTGCCACACGCGATTGATCGTTGCTTTTGAATTTTTAGCCTTTTCAGCTGGTCCTGCCATACGTGGTCCACGTCCAAAACTCATTTGCTTTGGTTGATTTTGACTCATTATTGTTCACCAGCCTTTTGCTGTGAAGCGTAAATTGCTTGGTAGGAATTATTTTTCTGTAATAATTGTTGATGCGTACCTTGACCAACAATCTCACCGTCCTCTAATACTAAAATGAGGTCTGCCTGTTGAATAGAGGCAATTTTAGACGCTACGATAAACGTTGTTGTGTTTTTATATTGATCGCTAATGGCTTGCTGGACATGTTTTTCAGAGGCGCTATCAAGAGCAGATGTTGTATCATCCAGCACTAAAATAGCTGGCTGTCTTACAAGTGCACGCGTTAATGCTAGTCGCTGCTTTTGACCGCCAGAGAGATTTGTTGCCCCCTGTGAAAGTTCATGCGCTAAGCCTTTATCAAGTCGCGCAACAAATTCTGTGGCACATGCTGCATTAAGAGCTTGCTGTAATTCTTCTAAAGTTGCATCTTCCTTCCCAAGACGGATATTGTTTTCAATGGCACCAGAGAACAGTAGTGCTTTTTGAGAAGTAAAGCCGATATGTTTTCGTAAAGTTGGTAATGCATATTCCTTAAGAGGCTTTCCATCTAAGTGTATTTCGCCACACGTCGGATCAAATAAACGTGGTAAGAGCTTAACTAGCGTTGATTTTCCGCTTCCTGTTTTTCCGATTAGACCTACCGTTTGCCCTGCTTTCGCCGAAAATGAAATATTTTTCAAGACATCCTCAGCTGTTTCATAATAACGGTAGCTTACATTTTGAAAGTCCAAAGCCCCTTGAATGGGTGTAGTAAGCGCATTTTCAGCTTCCTTAACCGTTACCTCTCTGTTTAAGACATCCACGATACGCTCACCTGAAGGGATCGCACGGGCTATATGCATGAGCACCATGCTTGATGACATAAGTCCATTTAAAATGATCGTTAAATAGTTGATAAAAGCGAGAATAACCCCTACTTGCAAAGTCCCTGCTTCCACTTTAATAGCACCTAGCCAAAGTCCAGCTACGATTCCGATATTCACAACAAACATCGTAAATGGCACTAGAACACCAACAATTTGTTCTGCTGTAATAAAACGTTTCGTGAGCGTATTATTGAGTTCACTAAATTGTTCAGTTTGTTGTGTTTCACGACGGAACGCCTTCACGACACGAATCCCCGCTAAATTCTCCTGAAGCTTTGTGTTCACTCCATCAATTGCCTTTTGAACCTTGCGATACAGGACACCTGAATACTTGGTGAAAAAGTACATCGCTATTATTAAAATTGGGACGATCATAAGCAGTATGGAAAATAGCTCACGCGCTGTCACAAAAACAATAATGACCGCTCCAATAAATAAGAGAGGCCCACGCACAAAAATACGTAGCGTCATCATAAAGGCGCGCTGAATACTTTCCACATCACTTGTTAATATCGTAATGAGCTTCCCTGTCGTAAAAGCCTCCCGTTCCTTTGCCGAATACGTCATCATTTTCTTATAAAGTGACTGACGTACATCAGAGGCAAAATGGATGGCCGCCTTCGAACTATAATAAGAACAACCAACCCCGCCAACAAGTCCGAGCGTAGCACTTAGCAGCATCAACACGAACATTTTCAATACATATGGATTGTCGCCATTGGCAATGCCCGTATCAATCATCTGCTGCATTATGGTCGGCTGAAGCAAATCCATCGTCACCTCAAGCACCATAAGAAGCGGTGCAATCAAGGTGAAAAATTTATAGGGCCCTAAATACCCTCCTAACTGTTTAATTGCCTGCATTCTTTCGTCTCCGTTTCTTATAAATCATAACTGCTCTAATTATAACTGAAAAACATTCTCAAACGGCAATTAAATTTCGTGTCTCGTAATATTATGGACACGATTGATATTTTATGTAGTTTATAGTTACTGTAGCAATTGTTCAGGCTATCAGCTTTCGATTATCTTATAAGGAAGATCAGTGGCAAAGGTTCAATTACTATTATCACTATGATAGAATGAAAATCAGAGAAAAGTAAATATTACCAAAAATGTTATAACTCACACCAAACATCGAAAGGAGGTTGAGAAATAGTGTTTCCCATCTTTTTTTCCATTGGTTTGCTCATCATATTGCCTGCCAGCTTTATTATTTCGCTATGGAAAGCTGCTTTTAAAAGTAAACTGGAATGGTTGTTGGACTCATTGGTGACTACAGTACTAATCATTTGGTTATTTCAAGCAGGAAACTGGAGTTGGGTCGGATATTATGTTCGCTTTCTTTGGTTGATTCTCTTGATTGTCACTTTCATTTTTTCTTGGAAAAGGATAAGGAATTTACCGTTTACAAGAAAATACACTCTAAATCAAAAGTTTTCAATTGGTACATCTATTGTCCTTATTTTGGTTTTTGGTACTTATAATGCTTTGATTGTAAAAAGCTATACAGTAGCCGAAAAAGGAATTGAGTTATCTTTCCCACTTAAGAATGGCACCTATTATGTCGGACAGGGTGGCAATCAGGTATTAATGAACTATCATCAAGACCATCCTGGCCAAAAATATGCGTTAGACATTTTAAAATTAAATACGCTTGGAACCCGCGCAAGTGGACTATATCCAGAAGAATTAGATAAGTATCAAATATTCACAGAGGATTTGTATAGTCCATGTAACGGAAAAGTAGTTAATATACAAAATGGTTTACCTGATCTCCCTCCTCCTAAATCTGATCCAGAAAACCCTGAGGGCAATCATGTCGCCTTATCATGTGAGAACTATGATGTTACCGTTTTATTAGCCCATATGCAAAAAGGCAGCATAGTGGTGGAAAAAGGAGAAAAAGTAACGACGGGCCAAATACTTGGGAAAGTAGGAAACTCGGGAAATACAAGCGAACCACATTTACATATTCACGCCGAAAAGAACGGGAAAGGTGTACCGATTACATTTAATGATCGATTTTTAGTGAGAAATAGTTTGGTACGATAATATAGTCAACCCCTACTGTTTATTGCAGTTTAACCCGAGCAGTTCTTTCTTTTACCTAAGCGTTTCCCCTACCCCGAGCACGCTCAAAAAAATACACCTCAATGTTATTTCAACATTGAGGTGTATTTAGCATTACAAATCATCAAACCCGTTATCTTCTACATTAACCTTCACATATTGACGAGAACGTTGCTCGAAGAAGTCCGTTTTTCCTAAGTCAACATCCTCGTAAGCTTTAACCCACTTCAATGGATTTTTGCGATAGCCCTCAAATGGACGCTCAACGCCAAGCTGATTACAACGAACATTGGCATAGAAGTGCACATAATCATGGACATCTTCCACATCGAGGCCATCAATTTTATCGCCAATCACTTCATTGGCCCAATCTACCTCTAGCTGTACGGCCTCACGGAATATTTCCTGTACACGTGCTGCTCGTTCAGGTGTATCGTATTCAGGATATTCCGCTAATAGCTCTTGATAAATTTTGATGAATAAATCGACATGAAGCTGCTCATCGCGATTAATATAATTAATCATCGTCGACGAGGCCACCATTTTTTGATTGCGTGCTAAATGATAGAAGAACGCAAAGCCAGAATAAAAGAATAAACCTTCTAAAATCACATCATAGATAATCGCTTCTAGCATATTTTCAACAGATGGCTCTTCCGAAAATGCATGGTAGCCTTTAATAACGAAATCATTGCGTCGCTCTAACACAGGCTCCGTACGCCAAAAGTCAAACGTATGATCCTGCTCATTTTTGTTCACAATACTTGATAGCACATAGGAATAAGAGTGATTATGGATAACCTCTTGCTGCGCTAAAATAATCATTAATGCATTTAAGCTTGAATCTGTTAAATAATCTGCTACTTTACCAGCAAAATCTGTTTGTACACTATCTAAAAGTGCTAGTAAACCAATTATTTTCAAAAATGATTCCTGTTCAACTGCTGATAGCTCAGGAAACTGCTTGACATCATTGCTCATATTAATTTCAAATGGTGTCCAGAAGTTACCAAGCATTTTTTTATACTTTGGATAAGCCCAGCTAAAACGCACATCATCCCAGTTTAAAATGTTAGAAGAGCGACCGTTCACAATCCCTGTTGAACGGTTCGGCGCTTCTTTATCCATAATTTGTCGTTTCGTAATCGTTGTCATCGTTACTTCCTCCTAGCTTGCACAAGACTCACATTCTAGCAATTCTACAGACGTTGAGCGTACATAATAAGTCGTTTTCACACCACTCGCCCAAGCGTTCATATGTAGTGCCAATAAATCCTTCGCCTTAATCGTATTTTGAACATATAAATTAAGTGAAATGCCTTGGTCAATATGACGAGCTCGTGCAGCATTTTGCTTGATTGTCCAATTTTGATCGATGAAATAAGCTGATTTATAATACCAAGTCGTCGTCGGTGATAGATCTGGTACGGTTACTGGAATTTTGTAATCCTTTTTCTCCTCTGAATAACTCTTTTGGAAGATTGGATCAATCGTTGCCGTACTACCCGCTAAAATAGATGTTGATGAGTTAGGGGCAACTGCCATAACATAGCCGTTACGCATACCGTTATCAGCAACTGCTGCGCGTAACGCATTCCATTTATCACTGTCGTAGCCACGTTTGTCAAAATACGCACCAGTATGCCAATCTGAGCCTTCAAATAATGGGTAAGCACCTTTTTCACTTGCCAAATCGTTAGAAGCACGAATCGTTAAATAGGCAATTTCCTCATATAGCTTGTCCGCAAATTCTACAGCTTCCTCAGACTCCCATTGAATTTCATTCAAAGCTAATAGGTGGTGCCAGCCAAATGTTCCAAGCCCGATACCGCGGTAGCGTAAGTTCGTACGTTCTGCTTGTTTTACTGGAATTGTATTTAGAGCAATAACGTTATCTAGCATACGTACTTGCACCGGGATCAATCGTTCTAGAACACCAGCCGGTACAGCTCTGCCTAAATTAATAGATGATAAGTTACATACAACGAAATCTCCAGGCTTACGACGCGTAACGATGACATCATCCTCTAGGGTAATTGACTCAAATTCAGTAGCTGACATATTTTGGAATATTTCTGTACACAGGTTCGAGCTGTAAACCATCCCTTCATGCTTATTCGGATTCATACGATTTACTTCATCACGATAAAACATAAACGGCACGCCTGTTTCAAGCTGTGAGCGCATAATACGTTTCATAATATCGATCGCTGGTACGACTTCACGACTTAATAAAGGATTGGCGATACATTCTGCATATTTTGTACGGAAGGAGCCGTCACCTTTTTTCTCATCATAGAAATCTTCTAATGAGAAGCCCATGACCTCTCGCACTTCATGCGGGTCAAATAAATGCCATTCTCCGCGTGCCTCAACTGCTTCCATAAATAAATCCGGTAAGCATAGCCCTGTGAAAATATCATGGGCACGCAAACGCTCATCTCCATTGTTTAAACGTAAATCTAAAAACGTAAAGACGTCCTTGTGCCAAACATCTAAATAGACCGCGATAGCTCCTTGGCGTTGACCAAGCTGATCGACTGAAACTGCCGTATTATTAAGCTGTTTAATCCAAGGCAATACGCCACTTGATGCACCTTTAAAACCTTTAATAGATGAGCCTCGGCTACGAATTTTGCCCATATAAACGCCAATGCCTCCACCGTATTTCGATAAGGTTGCAACATCTGTATTTGTGTCGTAAATGCTTTGTAAACTATCATCTACTGTATCGATAAAGCAGCTAGATAACTGTCCATGTGTTTTCCCAGCATTCGATAATGTCGGAGTGGCTACGGTCATATATAAATTACTCATCGCCCAGTAAGACTCTCGCACCTTTTGTAAACGATTTTCTGTTTCATCCTGCATCAATGTCATCGCAATGACCATCCAACGTTCCTGTGGTAACTCTACAGGTGTTTTCGTATAATCACGGACAACATAACGGTCCATCAATGTTTTTAAGCCAATATATGTAAATAACTCATCTCGACTTTGTTCTAAATATGTAGCAAGTTCCTGAAGCTCCTGCTCACTATATTTTGTTGTTAAACTTTCATGATACAAACCAGCCTCTGTATAGCGTGCTAATTGTGCTGGGAACACCTGATAAACATCTTTTACTGAAACACCGCGACGCATTGCAAACTGGTCATATAATTTTTCTAAATAAATTTGCGCTGCAACAAATGTCCAATATGGCTCCTCTTCATCAATTAGGCTAAGCGTTTGTAAAATCATCGCATCCGCCCATGCCTCAAATGTGGCATCGTCATTTTTTCGTAGCCATCGATCCGATAACCTTACAAAACTTTCAAGTTCATCCTCCGTGTAACTTTTCTTTAGATTAGCAATTTGCTGTTCGATTTGAATTGTCATATACACATACTCTCCCTTTCTTTCTCCAGACAACACAAAAAGCGATCACGCATCCTCTATCGGTTGCGTGATCGCTGTAAAATCGGAAATGGAAATGAAGGACATGCACACACAGAAGTGAACAAATCTCTCGCCTCCACTTCTCAATCCCCGAAGAATGTGTCGCTGTCTTGAACAAATCGGCAGGTCTCCTGGCTCATGCTTCCTCCAAATGATCACCTTCCCATTGTTAACAGTGGCCTCTTCATCATTTGTCAGCACTTACAGTTGCGGGGACAGCTTCGGCATAAGATGACTCTTTTTCCGAATTCCCTTTTAAACCACATTGGTACCGCTCGTCCAAAATACTATATATTGTGTTTTAACTCCTAAACAAATCTAACATATTGTGTTTATTGTTGCAATAGGTGTTTTGCCCCTTGATTTTTTTTACGCACTACTTTTTCTCGAAGCAAGCCCAATTACAATGCAGTTTTACGTAGTTTCTCAAAATTTCTAAGAAAGATTTTTTGTGCCAGCTGCTCTTTTTCTGGATGTATTCCGAGTAAAATGACTGCACATGGACCAGCCGTTTTCTCAACATTTAACGAACTTTTGACCTGTTGATTGCCAAAAAGACGGGTAAATTCCGCTTGCAAACCTTTTGATCCAACTGGCCAAACTTGCTGTACAATTTCCTCTTTCCATGCCTGAAAAATAGGCTGTAGCTGGGCAACGTCCTCAGGCTGTGCAAGGACTTCATTGCCAACAAGCGGCAGTCCATATGTATACCAAATAAGCTGTTCATGCTTATATGGTGTACGTTGCTGCTGTTCACCAAGCATCGTTATGGACAAACCAGATTGTACAGTCGGCATATTGGACTCAGTGCTACCGTCTATTTGCGGACAAATAAGACCAGCTTCATCAAAAACTTGCTGAATACCCGCCACATAACGAGACCATGCCGCATCCCCTGAAAAATTAGCGAGTAGGACATGTGTAGGTAAAGCATTTGCGGCAAGCTGCTCTAAAAAAGTAACACGTGCTGTCAAGTATGCCGTGAGTTGATCTGAGGCAGACACAACATCTTGTGGTTTTTCACCAATGGCCGCGGCATTATCTGTCGTAGCAATCAGCTCACCTACTTTTATGGCATTTCTCAATGTAATCGCCCTGCCTTACGCACAAATACTTTAGATAAAATTGGCATTACAACTGCAACGATGACTAAATTAATTAGTGTTGCCAACGGAAGACTAGTAAGAGATGCCCAATAAAATGCCGGACTAATGATAAAGTAAAACGGTAATGGTGCCACAACGCCATTTAAAATCAGTGCCACAGGCCATTTCCAGAAATGCATTCCTTTTTTATGCATCACTCCGAAGATCCATACAACGATAAACATCTCTACTGCGATAATAATATGGAGTGGTCCAAGTAGGAAGCCAGAGGTTAAGGCCGTAATAAAATGCCCAATTGCCCCTGCAACCCCAGCCAATACTGGAGATAAAAATACAACGCTCAAAAATGCAGGAGCAGCGTCCAGCGCAGCAGTTGTAATAAATGGTGTTGGAATTTTAATAACTGCCCCAACTGCACAAATTGCCGCTACCATGGCAACGAGTGTCAATTTCATTAATCTTTGTCGATCCATTCCATTCCCTCTTTTCTTTTATACTTTGTTCATCATAGCGTGAGGTTGATTTCCGTTCCGGCTGGGCGCTTTGCCGCTGACGCTTCGCTTTCGCGCAGATAAAACATTTGCCGCTGACGCTTCGCTTTCGCGCAGATAAACATTTGCCGCTGACGCTTCGCTTTCGCGCAGATAAACATTTGCCGCTGACGCTTCGCTTTCGCACAGATAAAA
>Ga0213822_1000978_pt1 | contig 17906 bp, 23 predicted proteins | sample MC6MC0908MG_FD_179872 | JGI IMG/M metagenome (GOLD analysis project Ga0213822, IMG submission 179872) | Enriched soil aggregate microbial communities from Iowa State University, Ames, United States - MC6-MC0908-MG | ecosystem: Environmental > Terrestrial > Soil > Unclassified | place: USA: Iowa...
TCGCCAGGGTTCCCGTGGTGCCGGCCTTGCCGATGGCGGTTTGAACGTTGCTCAGCAATACCGGTGTGTCGAATGGGAAAACGGTGGCATCGGCGTCGTCGGCCGTGCAGACCATGCCGATAACAGCGGTGGGGATGGTGCGAATGGGGCGGGTGCCGTCGTTGAGTTCGATAACCCGCACGCCGTGGAGATAATCGGTCATGGGTTTGCCTGCGCAGTGATTGGGATGACAGTGCACAGGCTGCCGCGCGCGCGCCGGTTGGGCGAGCGCGGGGGCTTGTAGGGGAGGGGGTTACAGGACGAGATGACTTAAACAGTTCATTGAACCTGCCCAGCGATCCATGACGGCGCCATGGGCCGAAACTCGACGGCAGGGAAAGCCGCCGTTTGCGGCCAGTCGCGCAGGGCTTGTACGTAATCTAGCAGTTCCCCTGATTGCTCAGCCGTGAGGGTCGTTGGCCGGGCTGAATCGACTTCGTCACGGTGACGCTCCCGCAACCAGCGTACGCTTTCGATTTGGGCGTCCCGCCAAAGGCGTTCGGCTGCCGTCCGCTCCTCGATGGTTGCTGGTGGAGGATCGATTAGCGTCGGTAGGCCATCGGGGGCGTGAGCGCGAATCTTGCCGAAAGCAGGATTGGCAATGACCTGGTCATAACGGTCATCGGGGATGTCCACGGCATCGGCGGGTATTTCGGTATGCAGACCAACGATGTAGCAGTTCCCCGTTGTTTTGCTGTACTTGCGCATGACTAGCTCCCCAAACAAATGAACGTGTATCCAATGACCCCCGGGGGAGTCGATATCGCCCCTCCGCTGACAGTACGTGCCAATAAATCGATTCCGTTGGGGGTCGCACTTTGTGCACTCATCATCGTCCCCGTCTGTGAGGTGGAGACAGAGTAGGCGGTCAATGTGTTCGGAAACGCCAGCGCCAGGTTCACATGTACGATGCCCGCTCCCGCAGGGATCGCTCCATTTGCCCACTGAATGATCAAGCCGCCGAGCCACGTCGGGAAGACGATGTAGCCGTTGCTGGTCAGACTGATGGAAAAGCCCCATCGCAGTTTTTTGGGAGAAACAATGGTCGCGTCGTCGGTGCCCAAATTGACTTGCGATTGGCTTGCGATCTTTGCCCAACCGAAAGCCGACTCCGTTGACTGGGTCACTACGTTGGCAATGGCTTGGAATACCCGCAGCGGGGTCATGATCTTTGTATTGTCAGTTCCAGCCTCGGCCTCAGCCTGAGTGGCTTGTGCGGCTCGAAGCTTCTTCGGCGTTATGAGGCAGGTGTCGTCTGTGCCGATGGTGACTTGGGATTGGGTGGCGACCTTTGCCCAGCCGAACACCGTCTCGGTGGCCTGTCCTACTACTTTGGCGATGGCCTGGAACACGCGTAGCGGTGTCATAGTTTTTGTATTGTCAGTGCCTGCCTCGGCTTCCACCTGCGTGGCTTGAGCAGCCCTGAGTTTTTTGGGCGTGACGATTGCTGTGTCATCTGTCCCTGTGGTGACTTGAGCTTGGGTAGCAATTTTTGCCCAGCCGAATGCACTCTCCGTTGCCTGTTTTATTACCTTGCCAATGGCCTGAAATACCCGCAACGGGGTCATGATTTTGCTGTTGTCCGTTCCTGTCTCGGCCTCGACTTGGTTGGCGCGTACAGTCAAGCCATCCACATAAGCACGAGTAGCCAGCACAACGGACGGGTCAATCTTCAACTCGACGTTGGCGGTGTTGCTGATGATGAGATTCATGCGCACCACCTGGGTGCGTCCAGATCCTTGAGTCAGCAACGGCTTGAAGCTTGGCGCGCAGTTCGCCACGGCGACCAGGTCACCGTCGGCGTCATACAAACCAACCTCACGAATCCACCACCCACCTACGTTCTCAGGAATAACCTGCTCGGCAATGATGATGTTCGGGTTGGCTGAGTCAACCTTCAACTGATTCAGCGGGGCGCGTCGCCGCTCATTGATTAAGTGCGTCTGTTGCTCGTTGGGGATTGGGTCGGTGTCGTTGGCGTCCCCGACGCCCATCTGCGCGAATGTCCAGGGAATGCCCAGGGCGTCCGCGTTGGCCTGCTTGGCCTTGCCGATGGCGGTGAGAATGGCGAAAAACTGGCTGTTTTGGTCTGTCATGGGTAGATGTCCATGGTGTCGATCTGGTGTTCACGGCCGCCCTGGTGGATGTAGCCCGTGACCTCGATGTCCCGCTGTGTGGGTGGATAGATATCAATCTCGTCGCCCTCGGTGATACAGGCGCCGATATGAACTGAACCGGTGGTCTCCAGGCTGATGGCGAGCCCGGTGAGATGGCGTGTCAGGGGTTTGGCATCGTCGATCAGCCAGGTGAGCTCCTGGTACATCTCTTCGGTGATACCAGTGTCCAGCACGCCGACCTTGAGCCTGAAGGTGGCGCGAGGACCGACCGGCACGGTCTGCCACCATTCGATGATTTCAATCAGGTAGCCGAGCGGTTCAACGACACGGCGCAGAGAGCCGATAGTGCCCTTGCGCGAATGGATGTAGTACGCGCTGCGGATAGCGGCGCGTTTGGCTGCTTCGGTCCACTTGCTGTCCCAGCGATCCACGGAGAAGGCCCAGGCCAGGTAAGGCAAAAGAGGCAGCGGGCACCGGTCGGGGCTGTACAGAGTGCGCAGCGGAATCGGCACGCGCTGGATCTGAGCCAGTGCCTGCGCCGCTTGGCGCTCCAACGGCGTCGAATTGCTTGGAAGAAGGGGCGCGTCAGCCATCATTCAACCCCCAACGCCAAATCGACGGCCGTGCAGTACGGCGCCTGGTACTTCGTGGCAACGATGTCGGCCCAGTTCTCCAGCACGACCTTGCGCACACCCTCGACGTGTAGCGAGGCGTGGATGATTGATTCTGAAACCTCCAGGCCCAGGCGACGCCGCTGGTGCACGAAGGCCAGCAACTGCGCATTGGCCGCCGCGAGAATCAACTCGCTCTCAGGGCCGGACGTCGAAAGAAACAGCTTGGCCTTGACCTGGTAGTTGATGACCTGCGCACTTTGCACGGTGAGCCGATCCGCGACCGGGCGGCGGTCGTCGTCGCTGAGGTAGGCATTGACCTTCGCCAGCAGCGCGGGCGAGGCGGTGCCGTCACCCAGGATCGATTGCACTGTCACCACCGCCTCGGCCGGGGCAGGACTCTCGGCAGTGGCGTCGGCCACCTGGCCGTCAGCAGACCGCGCATGGAAGATGTAGCTATTGCGCGGGCCGGCGGTGCTCAGTCCTTCCCACGCCATTTGAGCCCGCTCCCGCAGACTGTCGTCGCTTTCCATCAGCAACGGTACCGGCGGCACGGCCGTGGGCTTGGCGGCCTGGATGACCAGGCGCTTGACGTTGAAGTTGCCGGCCAGGTTCTCCAGGTCACTGCCCTTTGCCAGGGCCAGCATGTTGGCGACGGATGCCTCATTGACGCGCTGACGCCAGACCGTCTCGCGGTAGGCGTTCTCCTGGAGCAGTTTGGTCAGGGGCTCAGATTCCAGCTCAAGCCGTGCGGCAATCTCGGCTTGTTCCTCGACCGGCCAGAGGCTGATGGCGTAGGCCTTGCGCTCGGCGAGGATCTGCTCGTAATCGATTTGCTCTACGACTTCGGGCGCAGGGAGCTGGCCCAGGTCAATCGCGACGAATGAGTTCATGCGCTACCCCCTAGGTTCAGCGGCACGCTCAGGCTCAGCGGCTCGTTGCTATCGACGATGCTGCCCTCGATGTCCAGTGATGCTTGACCTTGCAGGGTGGCGCCCTGGAACTGCACGCGGCTCAGGGTTATACGGGGCTCCCAGCGCATCAGCGCCATGACGGTGGCGGCGTACACCTGCAAGCGGGTGATGTCGTTGAAAGGCTGGTCCACCAGTTCGGGCAACAGGCTGCCGTATTCGCGGCGCATCACCCGGGTACCGAGGCGCGTGCTGAGGACATCGCTCATGGATTGGGCAATGCTCTCCACGGTGGTGATGGCAGCGCCGGTGTGTCGGTTCATTCCGGTTTTCCCGTCTTGCCGCTGCCAGGCATGACGCCGCCGTGCAGGTGTTTCACCAAGCTGATGCCGGCGGCCACCACATCTACCGACACGGTGACCTTACCGGTGACGTTCTGGTTGCCGTTCTGGGTGTAGTCGCCCTGGTGCGTGATGTTGCCGACGATGTTGATGCCGCCGGTGCTGATGAGGTTGGTGGTGCCGCCATCGGTGAGCGTGGCGTTGAGGTGGTGAGCGACGCTGTCGTACTCGATCACCGTGCCGTCGCGGTAGGTGACGCGGTGCAGGCCTTCGCGGTCGCCGTTGGCGGGGATCTGGTCGCTGAACAGGCCGGTCAAGGCGACGCCGTTGCCGAGCTGGCCCGAGGGGCTGAATAACAGAACTTGTTCGTTGACGGTCGGCGGGTTCCACTCCCGGTCGGCGCCGGCCCGCAGAGTGACCCACGGCAGCCAGGCGGTGGTCAGGGTTCCGGTTTTGACCTGCACACGCGGGGGCTGCATCTGGACGGCAGCGATAGTGCCGAAGCGGATGAGGTTTTCGATCAGGCGGGCGAGGGTGGCTAAGTCGTTCATGGCGCCCATGTTCGCGTCCCGCGCACGCGTGCACAGCAACCTAAGGTTGTAGGCATTTAAGCTACAAACCCCAATAGACAGGGAGTCATGGAGGGCGTACTTTCCAGCTTTTCCGTTAGGGCAGGAGCCAGTGTTGTGCTTACAGAATTGGTGGCGAAAGCTTCATCAGAATCATTTGTTGGTCTTTCAGGCGTAATTTTTGGATCTCTGCTGACAACGTTTGGTGTCTGGCTTACAAACAATGCAAATGCGAAAAGGCAAATGCAGCAATTGGCACATGAAGAGCGTCTTAGCAGTCAAAAAATAAAAAAAGAACGCTTAGAGGAGCTGTACATTCTCGTATGTCATTGGGGAAACCTTTTCTTCAGCCAATACATGAATCTGAATTTAGTCATGGATGGACATATTGATTACAACGAATACCTTGATAGAACCAGCACCAAAGACTTAGGCGGCTTTGATTTCAGCCGGATTGAAATGATCATCGACATTTATGGTGCTCAGTTAGGACCTGCTTATGAGAAAGTAATGGAAGCACGTGAAGCCATCAATGAGGTAAATGCCGCTCATAAGTCCGCTTATAAACAAGGTCGTGCCGGAGACGTATTCAAGCGCCCAGCTGCCGATGCACAAATGGCGTTTGGTGAAGCCTGCGATGAGCTTAAGCGAGTAATCAGCGAAGCTGCACGAGCAGCATGATTTATTGATTGCTAGTGAACGCAATTAAAAGACTGTCGCGGATCAAATCGAGGTCCGCTTCTGTAAAGCCGAGCACTTCACGCTGGTCATATTTCACTTCGGATGCTCCCCGCTCAGCACGGTCTTTCAATCCATATTGGTGCACCCTGGCAATCCGGGCAACTCGCCCGGTAAAGCCGATAGAGATGGCACTGCCGTCGCCCTGAACCTTCAAAAATTTCGCCGTGCGCAGCTTCTGAAACATCTGTCCCTTTCGTTTCACTCTCCCTTGCTTCCCACGCAGGTTGCGCTGCTTTCGCGGCGCGTATTTGCTGCCGTCTGGGTTGCGCTGGGCAATGATTCGCTGTTGCTGGCTGCGCCGCACGGCCTGGCCGATGCTGCGGGCCAGTTTGATGCGCGATGCTGGTTCCAGTTGTCCCAGCAGGCCGGCGGCCCAATCCTCCAGCGTTTCCAATCGGTTGGTCATTTCGGCACGACCCATTCACTGCCGGTGCCTTGGGTACCAGGTATCCACGCCGGGTCAAGGAATGCAGCCACCTGCTTAGGTTCGCCAGGATGGTGGATGGTGGTATTGCCGTCGGCGTCTTTCCCCACAACCACACGCTCGGTTAGCGGCAGTGTCAGGCTCAGGTCCACCTTGCTGTTGTCCAGGATGTCGGCCTCGAACTGGATGCCCTCGGCGGACTTGTTCAGGTTCTCCAGCAGTTCGGACTGGTTCACGCTCAGCCAGCCCAGCAATGGCAACATGACGCTGTCGGGGTGACCTGCGTAGTCGGTGAGGATGACCTGTAAATCAAAGCTGTATTCGAACGACAGCGAGGCAGCCGCGGTGCAGCGGATTTTGCCGTTGTCGATGAAGATCAGCAGCCGGTCAGGGTTGTGCTTAAGTTCTGCCACGGTCGCCAGCAGGTGGGCACGCAGGCTTTCGGGTTTGTTCATGGGGCCGCCTGTTGATGGTTGAACACCATGTCTACCTGGCCGGCGCATTCAGCCCATGCGGCTTCGACGCGGTCCTGGTCGGTGAGCTGATCGCCGTTATTGAGTGGGCTTGTCGCCGGCAGGGTGCAGGGCACCACGGCCGGACAGCCACTGACGATAAGCGTCGGCGCCGGTGAGGGTGGGGCGCTCGCGCAGCCGGCGAGCAAGCTCAGGCAAAGGCTGGTCAGCCCAGTTGCGAAGGTCTTCGTTTTCACGTTTCAGCGCCTCAATGGTTTGCTCGCGCTTTGCCAGGCCCTGGCGCAGTTGATCCTGCTGAGTTCGCAGGGCAGTCTGGGCGATGCGCTCGTCGTTCAGGGTGTTTTGCAGGGTGTTGAGATTGGCGCGCAGCCTGTCAGCTTCATCGCGGGCGATTTTGGTGTCCTTCCCCGCGAGTTCGGTATTCTTCTCGGCCACGGTGATGCGTTGCTCTTGGCCCCAGATGAGCAGCGCCAGGGCGCCCAGCAGGGCGATGCCGTACAGCGCCTGGCGCAGGGTACTCATGCCCGGTACCAACCTAATTTGTTCATGTCGCCTACGTCCAGCAGCTCCACGGGACCTCTCACGACGACTACCCGGCAACCTGGTGTCACGTAGGCCAGTGCTTCGCACAGCAGCTCCATATCGGCTTGTTCGGTACTTTCTGGCACCACCAGCAGATCGCCGTCCTTCACGTTCAACTGTTGCACGCGTTCAAGCTCGATCATTTTAGGAATTCTCCAAGGTAGAGCAGCCGGAATTCCTCTGGGCTGTGCGAAGCACGGGCCTCTTCGAGAATGTCGGACATATGGATCTGCCAGGTGTAGCGGCAGAAGTACCGGTTATTGGCTTCGATCAGACGTAACAGCAGATCGTTTTCCGAGGTATGAACGCCCACCGCCCGTTGGAATCTCGGTGTGGTTGCGTAAAAGGCATCCGCCCAAATTTTGGTCGAATTGAGCCAATCGAATTCGTCGTAAAACCAGATAGCGTTTTCAGCGTCTTCATCGCATGGCACGTCTTTGCCATCTTCTAGAATCACCGCGCCAGGCAAGCGGCGGCGCATGTCTTCGACCAGCCCCTTCGAGGTAACGAAACAAACCTTCCTTCCCGCTACAAGGTAGGGTTTTGCACGTTGAATCAGCCGTTCGGTTTTCCCTGTTTGTCTCGGACTGATTTCAAGATGAGCAATTCGAGGGGGAATCATGCCGCCACCGCCTGGCCGCAGCCGCACTCAGCGTGCCGCTCATAGGCGCGCTGGAGCTTGATGTCGTACAGGTTCCGCTGGTAGTCCGGTCCGTTGTAGAGCTTGGCGAACTCGGCCCATTTGCGAGCTTTTAGCGCCTTGTGCAAAACCGGGTCGGTTTGAATGAAACGCACGAATGCGGCGAGCTGCTGAGACTCGCCTGCGCTCATGTCATCGACGAATGCCCGCACACTGGCGTAGCCCAGGCGCTGCCAGTGAAAGCCCATGATCTGGAACGCGCCCCAGGAGGCGGACTCCAGCGCGGCGGTGTCATCAATCAGACGCGCATGGCTCAGGCGTTGGTGTTCAGCAGTGCCGCCGGCATAGCCGCCGGACTTCGGATTGACGATGGCCGGATTGGCTGCGGCCAACTGGTCGGCGTGACGCTTGAGCTCGTCGGGGTTGTCGCCGTCGTGGCGCGGTGTGGCGAGCTGGCGGTACATGATGTGCCGCTCGAACAGAATCACCGGCTTACCGTTGGACAGGAAACCCTTTCCCTTCGATTCCACCTCGTTGACGGCATAGACGCTCGCCAACGGTACGTCGAGGATCTGCGAAGCCTGCACCAGGTCTTCATTTTTCAGCAGGAGCTGGCAGTCGCCACCGGCCAGGCTGGCCTGGGTCTTTTCGCCGGCAACGCCATCGGCGACCAAGCCGACTTTCAGCTGATACGCCCGTACGGCGGCCTCGGTGGAGTCACCATAGTCGCCGTCCGCTACCAGTCCGGCACCGTGTTCGTTCAGGTTCTTTTGCAGGATGCGCACCGCTTGCGAGCGGTCGCCGTGGCGGAGCGTCGTCATAGCTGTTCTACCTTGCGAGTGAAAAATTTCTTGGCAGCGGCGCGAGTCCCCTCGACGCCGAGCAAACCGATTACTCCACCGAAGAACGGCGCGGTGGAGGCGGGAATGCCGAGCAGCGCTAAGCCATGGCTGGCGGCCAACGCCAGGGCACCGCAAAGCGGGGCCTCAACTGCCATCCGGCGCAGGGTTCCGCCGCCGTACATGATCCGTAGGGCGGCGATGGTCAGGGCCAGGATTCCCGCGTATAGGGCCGGCCAGTTCTGTTCGAGCCAGGCGGCGAGCCAGGCCCAGGTGTCGGGACGTTCAGGCATGCGCTTCATTCCGTAATCCAGGATGGGTAGGTTCGTGGGCTCGCTGCAGGTTGATCAGTCCCATAAATTCACCATCTGCCGCTGTGGGGCGGCCGTCTGGGCTTCGGGCATTTGCACAGCCAGGCCTTGGGGCAGGATCGGTCCGTAGTCGGCCAGGCCGGGGTTGGCTTCGAGTACCGCTTCGGTTACGCCGGCGGTGCGGCCGTAGTGACGCCAGCACAGGGCGTCAACGGTGTCGTTTTGAAAGGCGCGGACGGTGACGGGCATCAGATCAGCTCCACGGTAGTGCGGTTGATGCCCAGGAAGTCACGCACGGCCCAGCGCAGGTCGCGGCGGTAATCGTCGATGTTTGGCGTGAGGTCTTCGGCGTTCTGGTTGCCGCTATTGGTGGTGTCGTAGGAGCGGTAGCGCTCGCACACTTCGGCACCGGTGGCGGCTTCGATGGCGCGGCGGTAGAGGTGCTCCAGTACCGATACGTCGTTGATCTTGTCACCAGGAACGTCTGCCAGTTCGGCATGGCCTGCGGCTTCCTGCCTGGCTCGCCATTCGCTCAGCTCACGGTTGACGCTGATGGCGGCGGCCACAGCGGCGGTTTCCAGGCGCGGCGCGGTGACGCTCGCGTCGATCCTCAGCGTGGCGCGCAATTGATCCAGATCTATGGAGGGCCAGAAGGCGTCGGTGTTGATATGGCCGCTGGCGACGGTGCCGCCGGCTACGAATCCGCTCATGGAACAGCACTCAAAAATAGGTCGCCGGTGGTCGGGGCTTCACGTTCAGGAGGAGCGGCCTGGCCGATCCGCCCCGAGCCGGCGGGGTGCGTGGGGACGCTCGGTTAGCCGGCAGGGCCGGCAAGTTTGTTGAGCAGGCGTTCGGCCCGCTCCAGATCTTTCTTGCCACCGCAGGCGTCGTGGAGGGCGATGGCTTTTTTCAGCAGATCCACACCGGCCTGGAGCTTGCCGGGTTGGCCCGGGGCCTCTTCGGTGATGCCTTCCAGCGTGGCGCGGCCCATGGCGAGAAACAGCTTGGCGCGGGCCTGGTCGGGCATGTCTTCGGCGTCGGTGAGTTCGGCGGTGCGGTGAAGGATTGCCAGGTCGAACGGTTCGCCCACCTTCTGAGCCTTGAAGGCTGCCGTCGCGACTTCCTCGGCGACCAGGCAACCCAAGGTGCGGGCGAAGCGGTCGGGCATGACCATCTTGTGTTCCAGCACGTAGGTCGCGATGTCGAGCCCACCGGTGAAGTCGCCAGCGTCGAAGCGCCAGACCATGACGGTGGTCAGGACCTCGTCCTGGGCGCCCTGGCCGCCTTCCAGCACACCTTGCACATAGGATTCATAGCTCGGCAGCAACTGGCGCTTGAGTTCGGCCTTGCCCTGGTTGGACTGGACCTGTTTCAGGCGCAGGCGGTCTTGCAGCAGCTGATTGAGCTGGTGCTCGTAGGCTGTCGCGCCGGCCATAGTCTGGGTGGGCTCGGTCGCTGCCGCCTCGATGGCGGCAGTGACGCGCTGGTAGTGGCGCTTGGCGAGGCTGTTAGCCATGGGTCAGGCCTCCTCAAGCTCGATGTTTTCGATCAGGCAGCCGAGGCCGTAATCCTCGACGACATACGCGTCGTTGCTGGACTCGTAGTTTTCGATGCGGTTTTTTTCCGGTGCTTCTTTGACATAGCGGCGCCGACCGCCGATCTGCCAGTAGATAGCTAAGTTCGAAAGGGTGGTGACCAACGCCGAGCCGTCTGGAACATATGGCACTTCGACCGGTTGTTTCCCGCCCATGCGCTTCTGCGAAAGGATCATGTCGGTTGCCAGTTTTTCGGAGGCTGGCTGTTCCTTGTTGATCAGCGGGAAATATTTGTCGTGTACCAGATTGCTGCCCAGGATGACGACGATGCCTGGATCCTTGCGGTGCCATGGGTCGATGAGGTTGGCGACCGCGTCGAACACCAATGCATCAAGGTTGTTGTAGTCGGCGGTGGCACCGCTGCCGATGATGATCTTGCCGGCAGTTTTCCCCTCTTTGAGGACTCGCGCAGGCGCGTTGAGACGGTACTGTTCCAGCCAGCCGATATTGACGTCTTGCAACAGTGCATTGACCTGGCGGTCGGTCGTTGCGGCTGCGCTGACACCATTGAAGCCGATCATGATGCGGTCGAGCGCCTGGCGCTTGAGGATCGCGTCGCGCAGACGAGCCTGGAAGTCTGGAAATTTCGCCCAGGCGTCGAGTTGTGCGTAGCGGATCGCGGTGTCGAAGTCGGTTTTCTTGGCTTCGTAGCCTTTCTTATCCAGGGAGGAGACGTCACGAGGTTGGCGCACGCCGTTGCCGGTGGTGTCGGTACGACCGGCAATGGTGCTGCTGACACCCAGGCCGACTTTCTCGCCTTGGAGTTCATCGACGCCGATGATGCCGATCTTGCCCAGGAACTCGCTGGATTCCTGCATCCGGGTTTCCAGCGTCTGCTGAACCGTGGGATCTACGGAAAAGGTCGCGGTGGTAGAAGACACACCGTTGAGTCGGGCGAGCTGGCTCAAGTAGGCGTTGAAGTGTTCGCGAGTATCGTTGCGCATGAATATCGTCCTTCGTTTGTTCGGGGCTGTGGGTGGCCGGCTGTTAGCAGTCGGTCATGACCTGTTTGTCGCCACCGGTAACCGGAGGGCGGGTCTTTTGGTTGTGGTCCTGGGTGGTGGAGAGCTTGTTTTTCAGCTCTGTGAGTTCCGTGCTGACCTGGTCGAGCTGGGTTTTCAGCCCCGCTGAAAATTGCTTTTCTGCGGCCAGTTGGTCGGGCAGATCCTTGACGTGCTCGGCGATGGCTTCGACGGCTTCGCCGATCTGGGCGAATTCGGTGTCGTCCTTGGCCTGCTTGCCAGTCAGCAGCGCTTGCACCTTGTTGAACAGCTGGGCGCCGATGCTGGGCTTCTCTTCGATTTCTTCGAACTTCAACTCGGTTTCCACCGCCTCGGTAAACATCGACGTTGCCGAGTAGTGGCGATCCTTGAAGGGGCTGGCGTCAGGTTTTTGGGCAGAGAACGCCAGAACGTCGGTGCCCAGGCTGGCGGGCGAGTCGGTGACTGCCAGGCCGACGATGTAGGCTTCGCCGGTGTCGGCAAAGCTGTCGTCGATTTCGATGGAGGTGTAGATCTTTTGTTTCGCCTTGTTCATGGCGATCAGCTCAGGAGTGGGCTCAACCTGGGCGAACAGGGCCAGTTTTTTCTGGCCGTTGATGTCCACCTCTTCGGTTTTCACTGCCAGGACATCGCCGTAGGCCTTGAACGGGCTATCGGGCAACAGGCTGCGGAAATGCTCCAGCCAAATACGTGCGCCGTAGGTGGACGGGTTGAAGTTCTTGGCGGCCTGCTCCAGCCAGCTGCGTTTGATGGTGCGCTTGTCCGAAGTAGCGCCCTCGACGGCGACGCGGAACCAGTTGCTGCGAAATTTCTTCATGCCGGGAATCCTCAGTGCGTGGGGCGCCTGCTGGTTGAGCAGTGCGTTGCAATGAGGGGCATGGTCGTCACGGGCGCGAGCGGCGGCAACGAGACGGGACTGTAGGCGGGGAGGGTACAAGGGGCGGCGCTATTGAGTCGCCGCCGTGGGCGGCAGCATCTCGGCCATGACGACGACCACCCTGCTGCCTATCGATCCGCGACGCCAATCCAAGTTCCTGTACTGGATGGGTTGGCGCATCTGCGAGATTGCCGAGGCTACGGGCGAAAAAGAAAAAACGCTACACAGCTGGAAGGCCCGCGACGAGTGGGACCGGGCCGACAACGTCGAGCGCATCGGCGGCGCCCTGGAAGCGCGCTTGGTGCAGTTGATCCTCAAGGACAACAAGACCGGCGGCGATTTCAAGGAGATCGACCTGCTGCACCGCCAGCTTGAACGCCAGGCCCGTATTCAGCGCTTCCAGGGCGGCGGTACCGACACCGACCTCAACCCGAACCTCGCCAAGCGCAACGAGGGGCCAAAGAAAAAATCTCCGAAGAACGACATCAGCGAAGACCAGATCGAGCTGCTGCGCGAGGCGTTCATCGACGGCTGTTTCGACTACCAGAAAGACTGGTACCGGGCCGGCAACCAACGCACCCGCGTCATCCTCAAGAGCCGGCAGATCGGCGCCACGTACTACTTCGCCCGCGAGGCGTTCATCGACGCCCTGGACACCGGCCGCAACCAGATTTTTCTGTCGGCCTCGAAGAACCAGGCCTACCTGTTCCGTGGCTACATCCAGGCCTTCGCCCGGGAAGTCATCGGCGTCGAGCTGACCGGTGACCCGATTGTGCTGCCCAACGGCGCCGAGCTGTTTTTCCTCGGGACCAACGCCCGCACCGCCCAGGGCTACCACGGCAATTTCTACTTCGATGAGTTCTTCTGGACGTTCAAGTTCGAGGAGTTGAACAAGGTCGCCTCGGGCATGGCGATGCACAAGAAGTGGAGGAAAACCTACTTTTCGACGCCATCGAGCATGGCCCACGAGGCGTACACCTTCTGGACGGGAGAACGGTTCAACAAGGGCAAGCCGGCTGCGCAGCACACCAAGGTGGACGTGACCCACGGCGCGCTCCAGCAGGGACGGTTCTGTGAGGACCGGCTGTGGCGCCAGATCGTCACCATCCTCGACGCGGAGCGGGGCGGCTGCGACCTGTTCGACATCGAAGAGCTGCGCCGGGAGTACAGCCCCGAGGCGTTCGCCAACCTGCTGATGTGCGAGTTCGTTGACGACGGCGCGAGCATCTTCCCGCTGTCGGTGTTGCAGTCCTGCATGGTCGATAGCTGGGTTGAGTGGGCCGAGGATTACAAGCCGTTTGCCATGCGCCCGTTTGGCGACCGTCAGGTGTGGGTCGGGTACGACCCGGCCGAGACGGGCGATTGTTCCGGTCTGGTGGTGGTCGCGCCGCCACTGGTGCCGGGCGGCAAATTCCGTGTGCTCGAGCGCCACCAGTTTCGCGGAATGGACTTCGCCGCCCAGGCCGCCGCCATCAAGGGCGTGTGCGACCGTTATTGGGTGACCTATATCGGTATCGACGTCACCGGCCTGGGCAGCGGCGTGGCCCAGCTGGTGCGCCAGTTCTTCCCGGCCGTGACGACCTTCAGCTACTCGCCCGAGGTGAAAACCCGCTTGGTGCTGAAGGCCTACGACGTGATCCACAAGGGGCGGCTGGAGTTCGATGCCGGGTGGACCGACATGGCCCAGTCGCTCATGGCAATTCGCAAAACCATCACCGCAGGCGGTCGCCAGTTCACTTACACCGCCGGCCGCAACGACAACACCGGCCATGCCGACCTGGCCTGGGCGCTCTTCCACGCATTGCAGAACGAACCGCTCGAAGGGCAGACCGCTGCCAATACCGGGCGAATGGAGATTTTCACATGACCGAACAACTCGCCAGCCAAGCGCTACTGCCGGCCACCCTCGACGCCGCCAATGCGGGTACCCAGGTGTTTAGCTTCGGGGATCCGACGCCGGTGTTGGGTGGGCGGGAGGTGTTCGATTACCTGGAGTGTTGGTTCAACGGGCGGTGGTATGAGCCGCCGTTGTCGCTCAATGGCCTCGCCCGCTCTGTAGGGGCGAGCGTGCATCTGCATTCAGGGTTGATGTTCAAGCGCAACCTATTGAGCAAGACGTTTATCCCGCATCCGATGTTGTCCCGGGCGGCTTTTGAACAGTTCGCCCTGGATTTCCTGTGCCTGGGCAATGGCTATTTGGAAAAGCGCCGCTCGGTGCTGGGCAACACCCGGCAACTGGTGCCGTCGCTTGCGAAGTACATGCGGGTTGGGCCGGAGGGGCGGTTTTACCAGGTGCAGGGCTGGAAGAACGAGCACGCGTTTGAGCCCGGCAGCATCTTCCACTTGCGCGAGGCGGATTTGCACCAGGAAATTTATGGGCTGCCGGAGTGGATCAGTGCGTTGCAGTCGGCGCTGTTGAACGAGTCGGCGACGCTGTTCCGGCGCAAGTATTACGAGAACGGTAGCCACGCCGGTTTCATCCTGTACATGACCGACGCGGCGCAGACTGAGGCGGATATCGACGCTTTGCGCAAAGCGCTGAAGGAGTCCAAGGGGCCGGGGAATTTTCGGAATCTTTTTGTCTATTCGCCCACGGGCAAGAAGGACGGGATTCAGTTAATTCCTGTCAGTGAGGTGGCGGCGAAGGATGAATTTAATTCGATCAAGAATCAGACCCGTGATGATGTGCTGGCGAGTCTGCGGATTCCACCACAGTTGATGGGGATAGTGCCGCAAAACGCTGGGGGATTCGGGTCACTTAGAGAGGCTACTGAGGTGTGGATCGTAAACGAGTTGGAGCCAATTCAGGCGCGTATGCAACAAATTAACGCTTGGATTGGAGATGAGGTGATCCGGTTTGAATTGTATGGAAAAAGCGAAGGGCGTCCAGATAGCTAATTTTTGTAAAGAAGCTAGTCTATGGCGAGTGCGCTGTTTATTGATCTGGGGGAGTAGCGGGGATGATAACGCTTAGGGGGCATAAGTCGTATAAAAATTTCTATCTGTCCGAAAAACTGGATTGTTCAGGCTCTGTGATTGTTTTAACCGGTCAGAATGGAGTTGGAAAAACTCGGTTTCTTGAGAGTATAAGAAATTTCGATACGGTAGTGGAACATGACGGATATGTGTTGAGCACCGGTGATGTTACGCTGATTAATCAATCAGAGTTAATTGCTGTTATGACAGGGGGGCGGGCTGCTTTTGACTTTGAGGCAAACCTAGCGGGTGCAATAAATTGGTTTATGAATGATAAAGCTCTATTTATTGAACCTTTCAATAAAAATAATTATGATCGCAATCAGTCAAGAATGACGCATTACAGCGCGGAGCAATTGCATGCTGTTTTTGCATTTATTTCCGAGAAAGCAAGTAAGCCAGTGTCTGAGCTAAATGCAGAGGATATTCGGTTGTATTTTGTTGAGCCGGTTAGTTTGTTTGGTGGAATGTCGATTACGAATATTTCAAACGACTATATAAAAAAGAGATGGCATAATTTATATTGCATGTGGCGACATGAGGCGCTGGGGCATGATATAGGGTTTGTGCCTGTGGAAAATTTTGAGTCGAAGTTTGGTAAAGAACCTTGGGTTTTGTTTAATCAGGTTCTTGATGACGTTTTTGAGGGGAAATTTTTAATCTCGGCCCCAGAGGGCCGCTTTGGAGAAGAGTATCAAGCTGAATTTAAAAATGCTGCATCAGGAAAAGTTCTTCTTCTTGAGGAGCTATCGTCAGGAGAAAAGACATTACTCTGGTTAACGATGATGCTTTTCAATATTCGGTATCGCGAATCTCCTCGAAATAGTTGCCCTAAATTGTTGTTGCTTGACGAGCCCGATGCCTGCCTACATCCGAAAATGGTATTAAAGCTATATTCGATATTGGAAGCATTTACACAAGGGTTTGGCACTACAGTTATGTTGACTACGCATTCTCCAACCACCGTTGCATTGGCCCCAGGTGAGGTGTATGTCGTCAGCGAAACGAAACTGGCATGCATCAATAAGGATGAGGCTATCTCCGAGTTGCTAGATGGCGTAACGCAGATTGCGCTCAATCCAGAGAACCAGCGTGAAGTATTTGTGGAGAGTCAAGGTGATGCGAATGTCTATCGTCTGGTTTTTGATCGTATCAGAAGTAATTTCAAAACCCTCGACCCTAAAATTTCCCTGTCGTTTTTACCAGCAGGGCCTAAGATGCCGCCGCAGTTATTGCGCGATAAATTAAAGCAGCATTTTAAAGGTTTATCTGATGAGAATGTTGAGGCGTTTGTTCTGTCAATAAATGGTGTTGGAGATTGCGGGCAAGTTATTGGTATGGTGGATTCCCTTTCAGTACAAGGGAATCGCACGGTTAAGGGGTTGATTGATTGGGATCTAAAAAATAATCCTCGCCCTGGAGTGGTGGTAATGGGGCATGATTACGCTTATACCCTTGAAAATATAATGTTGAATCCTGTTTTTGTACTTTATCAACTACATCGATTGAACCCTGATAAATATACGATTAAAGGGTTCTGTGGTAAGGATGTGGGGGCGCAGGAATGGCTAAAAGATGTCTTGCTGTTGCAAAATTCTGTAGATGAATTTGTTTTCTCCGTGCTGGGCGAAGTGAATGCTGGGGATGAAATGCTGCCGTATCTCTCCGGGGTTGTGCTTAAAATTGATAAAAAATACATGCAGTTTAATGGTCATGCTTTGAAAAAAAATGTTCTGGAAATATATCAAGAGTTAAAGCGATATGATCAGAAGGAAGGAGATCTTTTGCTGGAAATGGCGAAGGTTATGGTTGTAGATTTGGGTTGGTCTTTCGTGCCTCAGTGTTTCGAAACCACTTTCGTTCAGCTTCAGAAGTAAACCATATCTTAAAAAGCGATCTGCTCATTTTTTATAGGCTGTAAGTTGCACCTTCAATAGAGAAATCACCTACCCATTTTAGGGCGCACCAGTTCGGCGCCCTGGTTCTTTACGTCTCCCACTCCTTTACTCACTGGATACCACTCGAAATCCTCAACGGGGCGACAATAATCCCGTGCAATCTCCTCTGCGCGCGCTGGCTCCAAATCAGGGTTCAACCATTGGCGGGCCAGGTCCGGTGCAAGCACTAGGGGCTTTCGATCATGGATAGCCACCATACCTTGATCACTGGCTGCGGTGATGATGACAAAACCATCACTTTCTTGGCCCTCAAACCCGGGTTGAGCCTGTGCAAGGGCTCCGAAGAACATAGGCTTCTGGGTTTTCAGGCGAATGAAATAGGGCTGTTTTTTCTTCGGGACAGTGGGGTCTTTGACCCACTCATACCAGCCCTCGCTTGGAACCAGAGCACGTCCGTTCGGCCATAGCTGTTTGAAGAACTTCCCCGTCGTGACGGTTTCAACCCTTGCATTGATGGGATCGGGGCGTTTTCCCTTCGCCCAAAATGGCGACCAGCCCCACCTGATCGGAGTGATGTGAAGACCGGCATCGCTGGTGTGCAAGATTTGCACGCGAGTCGTCGGGGCGATGTTGTACCGGTTGATCGGCATTGCATCGAAACCGCTGAATAGCGGGAGTTGTGGCCCTAGCTCCTCCATAAATACCGCCATCCCTTCGTACTGCACGAATCTCCCACACATGGGTTGTCCCGCCTGTCAGATTTTTCCTATACAAATTGACCGCGAAAATTGTACAAAGTTAACTGTATGTCCGTACAGTATTTTGGAACGTGCGTCATGAGCTTTTCAATTCTAGGCCCTATTGCCGAGGGTGGCTTGAAGCTGCCCTTGTGTTCGTTTCGAGTGCCCGCCGGGTTTCCATCTCCAGCGGCGGACCACATCGAAGCGCACATCTCATTGGA
>Ga0213822_1000980_pt1 | contig 17883 bp, 15 predicted proteins | sample MC6MC0908MG_FD_179872 | JGI IMG/M metagenome (GOLD analysis project Ga0213822, IMG submission 179872) | Enriched soil aggregate microbial communities from Iowa State University, Ames, United States - MC6-MC0908-MG | ecosystem: Environmental > Terrestrial > Soil > Unclassified | place: USA: Iowa...
CAAGAAGAGCAATTTTTTGTAAACCAGCCTCCGTGATTTGATGTGCTGTGGCATCTGCTATATGTAGAATTGGGATTGAAATCTTCTCCTGAATGATATCAATAACCTTATGCATCGTATTGGTGCATATAATAATAAAATCTGCCCCTGCTTTCTCTAAAGATTGCGCCGCTTCGCCAAGTACTTGTCCAGCCTTATCCCAATCTCCCCTTGCCTGATAATGCTCGATTTCTTGAAAATCAACACTATACAAAATACATTTTGCTGAATGCAAGCCTCCTAATTGTCGTTTTACTTCTTCATTCATAAGGCGGTAATACTCCGCAGAAGACTCCCAACTCATTCCACCAATCATGCCAATCGTATCCATAAAATCTCCTCCTTTTATTCTATTATTAATTTACCTCAAATAAGAGAATTTTCAAAATTTAACTTTATATTGGATAAGGGAATTTATTTGATTGAAACTGATTCAGCAAAGAACCATATAGCAATTTATTCAAAATAAATGTTTATAATATCCTAAAATGGACATCCTAATAGTAAAAATATTTCCAAAAAACAAATAATAAGTGAACAAAACATTTTTTTAATAATTTTTATTTTCTAAAAGTTGCTTTTTTATAAAAAAAAAGTGTAGACTAAAACGTATTGTGAAAGGAGGAAAGCTGATGGAATGGATATCGAATATCGTAAATGATATGAATAATATTTTATGGACATATATCCTTATTGCATTGTTATTAGTTGCAGGATTATATTTTTCATTTGGTACAAAGTTTGTACAAATTCGTCTTTTTCCTGAAATGTTTCGTTTAATAGTTGAAAAAAGAGAAGGGGAGTCAGGTGTTTCCCCATTCCAAGCTTTTACGATTAGCGCAGCCTCACGTGTAGGTACTGGAAATATTACAGGTGTTGCATTAGCAATCGGAGTAGGTGGACCAGGAGCTGTATTTTGGATGTGGATGATCGCCATATTAGGAATGGCGACTGCCTTTATTGAAAGTACACTTGCACAGGTATACAAGGTCAAGGATGGCGATGCGTTTCGTGGCGGACCAGCCTATTATATGGAAAAAGCGTTAGGTCAACGAAAATTAGGAATCATTTTTAGTATTCTTTTAACGTTAAGTTTTGGCTTTATTTTTAACGCTGTACAATCTAATACGATTGCTACTTCTGTAGGTGAAGCATTTGATGTGAAACCTGCAGTCATTGGGGTTATTCTCGTTGTGTTAACGGCTTTGATTATTTTCGGTGGCGTACATAGAATTGTAAAAGTTACGCAAGTACTTGTACCTGTAATGGCTGTTTTCTATTTAGCTGTTGCGTTTTACGTTGTCGTGACGAATCTATCTGAAATTCCTGCCGTTTTCGAACTGATTATCACTCAAGCGTTTGGTCTTCAGGAAGCTGCAGGTGGTGCGATTGGTGCTGCAATTAGTCAAGGTGTTCGACGTGGTTTATTTTCAAATGAGGCTGGGATGGGTAGTGTGCCTAACGCTGCCGCTACAGCTAATACTTCACACCCTGCAAAGCAAGGGCTTGTGCAAAGTTTAGGAGTCTTTTTTGATACAATCATGATTTGTTCAGCAACAGCGTTTATCATTATTTTAGCGGATCTATATAATACTGGTGAAAGTAATGGAATTATTCTTACACAAAATTCCTTAGCTGTACATGTAGGTGATTGGGCTCCTTACTTTATCGCTATTTCTATTATTTTCTTTGCATTTAGTTCCATTGTCGGAAATTACTATTACGGTGAATCTAATATTGAGTTTATTAATGCTCATAAAGGTTGGATGTTCGGCTACCGTATTTTAGTGCTTGCTATGGTGATGTTTGGTTCTGTCGCGCAAGTACAGCTTGTTTGGAACTTAGCAGACTTGTTCATGGGACTAATGGCTTTGATCAATATTACCATCATCATGTTACTTGGCAAAATAGCGTTCCTTGTTTTAGACGACTTTACAGAGCAACGAAATGCAGGCAAAAATCCTGTATTTTATGCAAAATCAATTCCAACATTGAAAAATACAGATTGTTGGGAAGAAGATCGATAATGATACAAAAACGCCATCCTCAAAAGAGGAATGGCGTTTTTTTGTTACGTTAGATTCTTTTAATATTTAAATTGACTAACTAGTTGTTTTAGCTCATCTGCCATATGTGCTAGAGCTTGTGCGGAAGCATTGATTTCTTCCATCGATGCTAATTGTTCCTCTGTAGATGCCGCTACATCCTCGGAAGCAGCTGCATTGCCTTTTGCTGAGAAAGCTACATCCTCCGTCACAGCTGTCACTTCTTGTACACTCGCTGACATTTGCTCAGAAGAAGAAGACACCTCTTCCATCCTAGGTGTAATTTCATTCATGCTTGTCATAATTACTTGGAACTTAGCAATCGCTTCATCTGTTACTCGTAGACCATTTTGAACATCCTCTGAAACTTTTGCCATAATGTTGACAGATTGTTCTGTTTCTGTTTGGATTCCATGAATGAGCTCGAAAATTTGTTTGGCAGATTCCTGAGATTGCTCTGCCAATTTTCTTACTTCATCGGCTACAACTGCAAAGCCTTTTCCATGTTCTCCTGCTCTCGCCGCCTCAATGGCTGCATTCAAAGCAAGTAAGTTTGTTTGATCTGCAATGCTTGTAATCACATCTAATATAGATGTAATTTGCTGAGAGCGTTCATGTAATGTCTGAATTTTCGTGTTTGAATCCGTTACTGATGAATGAATAGATTGCATTTGATTCTTTGTCTCTTGTACTACCTGTCCACCTTCATTTGCTTGTAGCGTCGCGTGCTGTGAAAGATCCGTCACAGTAGAAGAGATGTCCGCGATATGCATAATTGCCTTTGAAAGTTCATGTAACGATTCTGCATTCTTATTGGCACTTGTCGTTTGCGTGTCTGCACTCGTCGCAACATCTTGAATAGAAATCGCAACCTTCTCTGTGGCAATGCTCGTTTGATTGGCATTGGCTGTAAGCTCCTCTGCCGACGATGCTACCTCCTCAGCATTTTGTTCTATTTTTTGAATTAAAGTTCTTAAACTGTCTTGCATCTCGTTAAAGGCTTCGCCGAGCTGTCCAATCTCATCTTTAGAGGTAATTGTCACTTTCTCAGTTAAATCACCTTTACTAATGGTTACGGCACTATCCTTTAGTGATTGAATCGGTTTTATGATCGTCTTCATGACAAAGTAAAAAACAATGGTACTTATGACAATCGCAGCAATTAGGACAAGCAACGTATTATATAAAATAGGAGATGCTGATTTATCAATTTCCTCCGCAAAAATTGTCCCCGTAATTTTCCAATCCGTCAATTCATTCGTTGCAAAGAACAGAATACGGTCATCACCCTCAAAGACATATTCATACGTACCAGATTCGCTTTCGTACATCTTATCGATGAAGTCGTCTTTTAATTCCTTACCTACTTCTAAAGTAGGATGTGAAATGACCATTCTATTTTCATCAAAAACAGAAGGATATCCATTTTTCCCGATACTGATTGATTCTGCGACTTTTTGAATCTCTGTTAATTTAATATCAATAGCTACTACGCCAGATTGATCTTTTACTTGGCGAGCTATTGTAACGACCATATCTCCAGTTCCTGCATCAATATAAGGATTCGATATTAAAGTTTCACCTTTTAATGCCTTAGCTTCCTTATACCAATCCCTTTCCAAAGGATTATAATCCCCCATATTCGTTTTTGGTTCTTCAATAAAAGCTCCATCATTCGTTCCAATATAAACGCTTAAAACATTTGGATTCATCTCCATATATTCCTGGAAATCTGTTAATATTGCAGCCCCCTTCTGTTCATACTTAGAAGCATCTATTTCCTCGCTAAGAACCTTAATGTCGTTTACTTTTTCACTTATGGTTTTATCAATAACCGTATTTAACATATTTACACTTTCATTTGCACTAAATAATATTTCTTCTTTTATCGACTCTTTTGCCGAAAGATACGCAAAACTCCCAACACTAATAACTGGAACTAACAAGATAAGAGCAAATAATGTATAAAGCTTGCCCTTAAAGCTTCCAAATAATTTTTTCATGCAACAGTTCTCCTTTTGTTCAATTAGTTCTTAAGATATGTATTTTTGTATTCTATTTTACTGGCACTATACTCAATGATTTAGACTCAGAAAGAATGCCGTTTCCCTACTCTACTCACAACCTACCCTGCTTTTATCGGAAGAAATAATTCATTTCAAACCCCTGTTTCATTTTTTTGTTTTAACTAACATAAATTCTTCTATTTCGCACTTTTTCATCATTTAAATAAATATAGAATCTTACTTTAGATATTATTATTGGCTTTCGCACAGAAAACTTTTGTTGCTGTCGCTTTGCTTTCGCACAGAAAACATTTGTTGCTGTCGCTTTGCTTTCGCACAGAAAACTTTTGTTGCTGTCGCTTTGCTTTCGCACAGAAAACATTTGTTGCCCGAGGTGGTTCATCGACGCCTCGAAGGAGATTTATCGAAACAAAAGCTCTCCTTATCGACACTATTTGAGCTTTTATCGAAACAAAATCTCGTTTGATCGAAACTTTTTGAGTTTTTATCGAAAAACAATCTCTTTCTTCACCAATATGAAATGCCACTCCTCAAAGGAGGAATGGCATTTATTCGTATGTCTTATTCTACTAATATTTAAATTGACTAATTAGCTGTTTTAACTCATCTGCCATATGTGCTAGAGCTTGTGCTGAAGCATTAATTTCTTCCATCGAAGCTAATTGTTCCTCTGTAGACGCCGCAACGTCATCTGAAGCAGCTGAATTTCCTTTCGCTGAGAATGCCAAATCCTCCGTAATAGCTGCTACCTCTTGTACACCCGCTGACATTTCTTCAGAGGCAGAGGATACCTCTTCCATTTGAGGAGTGATTTTATCCATGCTTGCCTTAATCACTTGGAATTTCGAGATCGCTTCATCAGATACATGTAGACCATTTTGAACATCCTCTGTAACTTTAGCCATGATGTTTACAGATTGTTCTGTTTCTAACTGTATGCCATGGATTAGTTCAAAGATTTGTTTGGCAGATTCCTGTGATTGCTCTGCCAATTTTCTTACTTCATCTGCAACAACTGCAAAGCCTTTTCCATGCTCCCCTGCTCTTGCCGCCTCAATCGCTGCATTCAGAGCAAGTAAGTTTGTTTGATCTGCAATGCTTGTAATGACATCTAAAATGGACGTAATTTGCTGTGAGCGTTCGTGTAATGTTTGAATTTTAATGTTTGAATCTGTTACTGATAAATGGATCGATTGCATTTGATTCTTTGTATCTTGTACTGCCTTTCCACCTTCATCCGCTTGTAACGTCGCGTGCTGCGAAAGATCCGTCACAGTAGAAGAGATATCCGCTATATGAAGAATGGCCTTAGACAGTTCATGTAAAGATTCTGCATTCTTGTTGGCACTCATCGTTTGCGTGTCCGCACTCGTCGCAACATCCTGAATCGAAATCGCAACCTTCTCTGTGGCAATGCTCGTTTGATTAGCATTGGCTGTAAGCTCCTCTGCAGACGATGCTACTTCCTCAGCATTTTGTTCTATTTTTTGAATGAGCGTTCTTAAACTGTCTTGCATCTCGTTAAAGGCTTCGCCGAGCTGTCCAATCTCATCTTTAGAGGTAATTGTCACTTTCTCTGTTAAATCACCTTTACTAATAGTAACGGCACTATCCTTTAGTGATTGAATCGGTTTTATGATACTCTTCATGACAAAGTAAATAACAATGGTACTTATGATAATCGCAGCAATTAGGACAAGCAACGTAGTATATAAAATAGGAGATGCTGATTTGTCAATTTCCTCCGCAAAAATTGTCCCTGTAATTTTCCAATTCGTCAATTCATTCGTTGCAAAGAACAGAATACGGTCATCACCGTCAAAGACATATTCATACGTGCCAGATTCGCTTTCGTACATCTTATCGATGAAGTTGTCTTTTAATTCCGTGCCTACTTCTAAAGTAGGATGTGAAATGACCATTCTATTTTCATCAAAAACAGAAGGATATCCATTTTTTCCGATACTAATTGAATCTGCAACTTTTTGAATATCTGTTAATTTAATATCAATCGCCACTACGCCAGATTGATCTTTTACTTGGCGAGCTATTGTAACGACCATATCTCCAGTTCCTGCATCAACATAAGGATTTGTTATTAAAGTTTCGCCCTTTAAAGCAGTAGCCTCTTTATACCAATCTCTTTCTAAAACATTGTAATCCGCGCTATTCGATTGTGGTTCTAGAATGACTTCTCCATCATTCGTTCCAATATAAACGCTTAAAACATTTGGATTCATCTCCATATATTCATGGAAATCTGTTAATATTGCAGCCCCCTGCTGTTCATACTTAGAAGCATCTATTTCCTCGCTAAGAACCTTAATGTCGTTTACTTTTTCACTTATGGTTTTATCAATAACCGTATTTAACATATTGACACTTTCATTTGCACTAAATAATATTTCTTCTTTTATCGACTCTTTTGCCGAAAGATACGCAAAACTTCCAACAGTAATAACTGGAACTAACAAGATAAGAGCAAATAATGTGTAAAGCTTGCCCTTAAAACTCCCAAATAATTTTTTCATGCAACATTTCCCCTCTTGTCTTCATTAATTCTTTAGATGTGTGTTTTTGTATAATTTTGTGTTTTCTTTTACTTGCACTATACTCGATGATAAAAACTCGATAAGAATGCCGCTTCCCTACCCTTCTTATATCGGACGAAATAGATAAATTCAAACCTTTTTTTTCATTTTTTTGATCTTCGAATCATAATTTTTCTATTGTCGTTCTTGTCATGAAACTAAACATAGAACCCCTATGCATCATACTTTAGCTATGATGCATAGGGGTTCTATTGTTAGTATTTAAATGCCCAAACTGTTTCCTGTAAGTCAATCGCCATTTTTGCCAAATCTGCAGAGGCTCTGTATCAGACGCCACCAGTAACCTCTATGTATCAACTTTATTTTGCATAGAAGACAAATCAGCAAAAAATCGTAGCAACCCATGTGCTACGATTTTCTTCTTATTATTGATGTTTTTTTATCATTGACTCTGTAAAAGCCTGAGATTGTCCCCTTGCAATACTTACTGTTTGCCACTCTGAGCCCTTTAGTTGCTTAGCAATGTAAACGATCTGTCCAACATGCAGTGAGTAATGGGACATTTGTCTTTCAATAGCATCTATCACGGAATGCTGTTCTCCCCTTATCGTTACAAACCCTTGTAAATCAGCTTCCGTTAATCCTTGTAAAGCACGTAAAAATACTTGCCAGCCCTGTTCCCATACTGTCATGATCTCTTCTTTTGTTTGAAGGCTATCAGTAAATTCATCATCACGATTTCTAGTTGCTTTTTCACCATCCGTCGTTAAAAAGTCTGTCCATCTCGATATCATATTTCCACTAACATGTTTTACAATAATGGCAATGCTATTGGATTCTTCATTAATCGCCCAGTGCAATTGTTCATTATCCAATTGTGAGAGTGTTTTATCCCCTAACTCTTTCACACTTTTAAATCTTTTTTGAACAATTTCTAAATAAGTCTGCCCAATGTTCATACGTAAACGCCCCCTCATTTTATGAAATAAAAGTTCACTAGAATCATTATATCTATAAATAAGTTCTATATTATATCTGTTTTCTTGACCATCAATTTTTTGTTAATTCCATTTAATAGTAAGTATCGTCCATATCATATGCAATCATCTTCATTCTGACCTTGATACCTCACAGACTAATCCTGCTGAAAGTATTCAGCATCTTCGATGATCTTCAATAAAAATTCTTCTAGAGAGTTTGCAATCTTCTTTTCGTTATCATAGACAGCATTTTGTTCTCCATTTGATAATTCAATTGAAAAAGGTACTGATTCCCATCCAATAAAGAAGACTAATTTATTTGCTTCATCGTAGTTTGGATAAGCATCAAAAAAACCTTGTCTTAATCGAAAATCTCTAATGTATGCTGGACTTAACACACAATTTTCGTCTAGTTCATCCTCGCCAACAAAAGACCCATAACCAATCTCCGTGAAAAAAAGCTTTAATTCTTTTGGAAAAACAATGCCTAGTTCATCTTCCACTTGTTCAACTTCACCACTTTTTATTGGGCTAAACTGAAAACGAGGATTATCTTTAATAAATGAATATTTCATTGGGCATTCCTTCTTTCAAATAAATTATTCTTAACTTCCCATTCATTTTCAGATTATTATTTTACCTGGTGTGTTGAAAGTCATTTTTCTATGTACATTGTGTAAAGAAAACACCTGCATCATGATCATAATTTTTATTTATAAACAAATATCCAATCGAGTCACTTAGGCTAAATATATCATGAAATCCTTCCGGAAAATCACCGCCATAAATTTGTAGACAAAATTGATAATCATCCAAACCCAAGTTTTCTATTTGTAACAGAGATGGTATATTGCCAATCAATGAACCGCAGTAAATCTCTATTTCATCCAAATCTTCATCATCTACCGCTTCTAAATCCAATTCCTCCCCAAAAATGAACTCTTGTGCTGGTATTAAATAATCTGATTCATTTCGAATATCACCAGCTTCGTGTAATAAAACTTTTGTAAATCCATTTTTTATGTTTTTTAATTCTTCTTTATCTCCATGAAAAGTAATTAAATCTAAAAAATAATCATCTTTTTTATACGTAGTAAAAACGGATAGCACGTGTTCTTGTGGTAAGTTTAAATTCAGCGTTTTATTAAGAAAATTCGTTGGTAAACTTAATACAAGTGTTAATTTATCTCCATTTGGATTTAATGGCCAATCAATATTTTCAGGCAAGAAGCTATATCCGCCAAGTCGAGGTTTAACAGATTCATTTTCAACATCTTTAAAAATAATTTCAACTGACATTTTTTCGACACCATCCTTATATTCCACATTTTTTACTTTCGGATTCTTGCCTAAGTCCTTTTGCACTATTTGCTGATGCTCCAGTAATGCCTCTAAGGTAATATCCATTTTCTTCCGTATAGCAATCGTTTTTATGTGATGAGTTGAACCTCCGATTATTCAACTTTATTCTCAGTGAATGATTGACTATGACCTCTCGATAATCCAAACGGATCATGACATACTCATACAATATGGATTTTTGTCTGTGTTCCTCTTCATTTTTTCAATCGCATATACTGCACATTATTAGTATTTGTATATTCTATTCGCCCTACTCCTCCTCTCATCCCTATAATAAAATCTCCTTTATACACAACTAGTGAGTTCGGTACAAATGCACTAAATGGAAAGTGTTTGAATACAATATTTTTTTTATATGTTCCATCTTCATTAGATATTGTAAATAAATTTTCGCTAGATATTACATATAAGTTTTCATTGAATATATAAAAAGCAATTGGACACTCTTTTAAATCAAGGCACTTTCTAAAAGAAATGCTAGTACCATCGTAAACTAATTTATACAAACTACCTTCATTTAGATACATATGTTCTAACCCTTCTAGAAAATATAGATCCCCTTTATACTCAAATATTGATTTTACATTGCATTTTATTAATAATATTTCAGTCGAGCCAGCATTAATTACTTTTAATTCTCCTCCCCATTCTCCGTAATCTGTGCCAATTATTTTCAAATCAAGATATTCATATTGTATACTGTGCTTTTCATGATATCTGGAAATCACTAATTCTTCTTTTTTTATTCCAACACAATATTGCTTTGAATTGTTAATTATTTGAAACCATTTACCACTTCCTGCATTGGGAATTTCGGCAGCTATAAAATCATCCCATAATGGCATAGTATTTTTAATACCTCCAATGACGCACAGTTGTTTTATAATAAGGGCTAGTCAAAAATTAATAAAAATTTTCCCCATAAACTTTGAGAGTGGATAATAATCTCACCAGCTAAATGATCTATCTATATTGTTTGCGGTGCTCGCAATGAACCTTCTCCTAGAACGTTAAATTTAAAAAATTATTCTAAATTTTATTTTGTTAAGAATGAAATCTTTCAAGGTTTTTAAGTAAATAAAAATCCATTAGATTTGCACCATTATATCCAGTTTCCACCAAGACCTGTCGTAGTTGATGCAATAACTTGAGCAACTCTTTTATAAATAAATCAGTTTTTACCGTAATACTCCTATAGTCATCACGACTATCCCAATCAATGTTAATATCACATTTTTCAATTTTACATATCCATGTTTCGAAAAATGCTTGACTTGGGAAAGTGACTACAAACCGCTCCTCTTTATTTTTTATTGCCTCTAACATTTTAATAACATCACTTATGCATCAGCTATTTGTGTTCCATAATTGATACTTAATGATATATTATTCCATTTCATTGTAAAATATTGAGTATTAACATACCTATTATCTAGTGCTTCGGATATCGTTGTATCTTCTGGATCACGTATTCCAATCCCAAAATTAGGGTTGATTATTATTTCAAATTCCACTTTACTCACCTCATGGTTCATCATTAAATTTTTTGAGTCTACTATAACTTTTCTATTTTAACGAATCTAGTAAGGTGCAATATTCTTTTCTTTTTGGATTACTTTCATCATTACAAAGTCGTTCTAATAAATAAATCGTATATTCTTTAGGTTTACGCTGTAATGATTTTACTAATATATCCTCATAACCATAGTGATAAAACTTTTCTAAAAAACTACCCAATGGCCCTGGACCACCAAAATCAATATCAGGGCTTCTTTCAACTAATAAGAATATAGGCTCTACAAAATCAAATGCATTACCTAACTCTTCAATCTCATCGATTATTTCATATGCTGGGTCTATGAATAAATATTTATCTTTTTCCTGATCAGCTATAGCTATTAATTTTTCTAATTCATAAATATAACCCTCAACTTCATTCCCCATAAACTTCCACCTCTTAATTGACCTTATATTGTTTTTTATAAATCTTTTGCCTCTTACTTCCAATATATCAAATAAATACTTGGAACATGTTAAAATCTTTTTGGTTTAGCTCTTATTTTTTAGGAGATTGTTTATAGTGTCTCTTTTATGAGAGTAATGCTTCTTCTGTGGATGAAAAGAAACCTCTTTTAATGTCGGACATTCTAGTAATGGCGTTAAGTCCCCTGATTTACAGTTCCAAAAGTTAATGGTCTCTAATGCACTCATGATTTTTACAAACTCCAATGAGGCTAGATCAGAAATCAACAATTTTTTTATCGAGCCATTATCATTCAAAAAAGAATAATCCATTAGGTTTTTGCAACCTTCTACATGCAACCACTCTAGTCTACTTAATTTGGAAATGCTATTTGCTTCAGATAGGCAATTGTTTTTTGCCAACCAGCAAGTTTCTAAGTTTTCTAAGTCTTCAACACCTTCAAGTGATTCCAGTTTTTTAGACCCACTTAGTCGTAGATAAACCAATTCTTTTAATGTTCTCAACTCATGACAATTTTGTTTTGAATATCCAAAAATATAAAGACTTTTTAAATTTGTAAGTGTTTCTAAGTTTTCATAACAACTATTAAAGAGATATAGTTCTTCTAGTTGTTTTAATCGTGAAAAATCAATAGGGATTTGCAAGGATACCCTAAAATCAATCATATTCACCAAAGAATAAAGAGCTTCAATATTGGCAACACTTTTTAATTTGAAATTGTTGTTAATCGCCAGATGTTTAATAAATTTCTTATCTTTTAAAGGAGCAAGATCTAAATCACACTTAAAATCAACATCATCAACAAAGGCCTTAATACGAATCGATTCAAACTGCTCTTCCTCTGCAACATGGACTCCTTCTTCTAAATACCTTGGATCTATTTTAATTACACTGTCATTAAAATGATATTTTCTCATCATGGGCATCCTCTCACTGACATTTTTTTAATTCCATCTCCATGGCTCATATTGTCGAATTTAAATTTCATGTACTCAGCATATTTCCTCGCCTAAACTATCCTACTCTGTAAAGGGATTGTCCTGTAAAAAACACTCTTCATCTGACGTAAACTATTTTGTCTCAATAACGGACCAGCACTAATAGTGATGATTTTATCCAGATTAACTACTCTATTGAAATTGACAATCTCTCTAATTCTGTATAATCTAAACCTCTATTGAAAACATTTTTCATTTAAAAATTCATATAAAGAAGGACAACTATGATTAAAACATTACAAACTGAAAACCTTACCATTTCATATGATGAAAAAATTATCGTTGAGAATTTAAATCTTTCAATACCTATTGGAAAAATCACTGCTCTCGTAGGAGCAAATGGTTCTGGAAAATCAACCATTCTAAAGACTTTAGCTCGTCTACTACAACCTAAAAATGGACATGTTTTCCTCGATGGCAAGAAAATTCATCAATATTCAACGAAGGAAGTTGCAAAAAAATTAGCTATTTTACCTCAAAATCCAATTGCACCAGATGGATTAACTGTAAGTGAGCTCGTAGCTTATGGGCGTTACCCGCACCAAAAATCCTTTAGCACACATTCAAAAGAAGATTTTCAAATTATCAATTGGGCTATTGAAGCTACTGGTTTAACTGCTTTTGAAGAACGCCCCGTAGATGAACTTTCAGGTGGTCAACGGCAACGTGCTTGGATTGCTTTAGCTCTTGCACAAAAAACACCGATTTTACTTTTAGATGAACCGACAACCTTTTTAGATATGGGACATCAACTGGACGTATTAAAGCTAATTCGTAAGTTAAATGAAGAACAGCAACGTACAATTATTATGGTTGTTCATGATTTGAATCACGCCACTCGTTTTGCTGATCACATCGTCTGTATTAAAAATGGTGAAGTTCGTGCGGAAGGTAATCCTGTTGAAGTTGTCACTGAACCTATGTTAAAAGAAGTATTTCACATTGAAGCAACTATATTAAATGAACCTAAAACTGGTTTACCTGTTTGTATTCCTACAGATTCAATTGCAGAGGAGAATATATGAATACTAATCAACTTCTTTGCAAAACAAATACAAAAGCATTTTATACAACGCTTCTAATTAGCACCATCTTATTACTATGTAGTCTTTTTTTCGCACTCTCATTTGGCGCAAAATCGTTACCCTTATCAACAATATGGGAAGCAATTTGGCAATTTGATGAATCAAATGTGGAACATCAAGTTTTACATTCAGTCCGATTTCCTCGGGTATTAGCTTCTGCACTAGTAGGTGCGGCGTTTGCTGTAGCTGGAACTTTAATGCAAGGAGTAACGCGAAACCCACTCGCTGATGTAGGAGTCCTCGGTATCAATGCTGGGGCAACCTTTGTTGTTGCAATTAGCTTCGTAATATTCCCAAATATTCCATTTACTTTATTGATGATTCTATCATTTATCGGGGCAACGTGCACAACACTTTTTATCTTTTTTCTTGGGATGAATGCACCAGGTGGATTAACACCGCTTAAGTTAACACTAGCTGGAACAGTTATTGCCTCTATGTTGCATTCACTGACAGCTGGCATTGCCATTTACTTCGAGTTAAGCCAAGACCTTGCCTTTTGGTACGCAGGTGGGGTTGCTGGTGTTGAATGGCCACAACTTATTGCAATAGCACCTATTATCGTAACTGTTTTAATCGCTGCGATGTTACTAGGGAAATCCCTATCGATTATGGCGATGGGTGAAGAGATGGCTATAAATTTAGGTTTGAATACGAAGCGAATTCGCATTTTAGCTATCATTTTCGCCCTCTTACTAGCAGGCGTTTCTGTAGCAGCAGTCGGTTCTATTGCCTTTGTCGGTTTAGTGATTCCACATATTGCACGCAAATTTGTAGGTGTTGACTATCGCTTTGTATTACCAATTAGCGCTTTGCTTGGTGCGTTATTATTAGTTATCGCTGATTTAGTAGCGCGTACAATAGATCCACCTAAAGAATTTGCCATTGGTGTCATTGTCGCTATGATTGGTGTGCCATTCTTCTTAATGATTGCACGAAAGGAGAAACGAGCACTATGAATATTTTTCAAAAACGAAAAAAACGTACTCGTCAAGTTATGCTCATCCTTACATTATTGACATGTGCAACAGTTTTATATGGGTTGAATACGGGTTCTTTAAAAATTGCACCTATCAATGTACTATTAACTTTTTTAGGTCAAGGAACAGAAATTGAGGAAATGGTGTTGTTTGAGTATCGTTTGCCTCGTATTATCATTACAATCCTTGCTGGAGCTGGGCTTGGTGTTGCCGGCGCAATATTTCAAGGAATAACACGAAATCCTTTAGCAGATCCAGGGATACTAGGCATCCATGCTGGTGCTGGAGCAGGTTTAATGATTTACATGACGTATTTTACAACGATCAATACAATACCTGCCTTAGCTATTCCTTTATTTACTTTTGCAGGTGGAATCATCGCTGCTTCACTTATTATGTTTTTTTCATATGAGCGACAAAAAGGGGTATTACCAACCCGCTTACTGTTAGTTGGGATTGCCATTGCTGCTGGATTTAATGCATTAACACTGTATTTATCATTACAGCTTGATGAGAAAACATATTCTTTTGCAGCAAGTTGGCTTTTGGGAAATGTTTGGGGACGTGATTGGATTCATGTATACGCATTACTTCCATGGATTTGTATACTCCTGCCTTTAGCATTTATGAAGAGTAAAACATTAAATAGCTTTTCATTAGGCGATTCTATTTCTACAAGTATTGGGACAAAGGTTCAAAGCGAGCGTATTAAACTCTTATTTTTAGCTGTTGCCCTTTCATGTGCAAGTGTTGCAATGACTGGTGGTATTGGATTTATTGGTCTCGTTGCCCCACATATTGCAAGACGCTTAGTCGGACCTGCTCATGAACATTTATTACCGATTTCTGCATTTGTGGGAATTGTTATTCTTGTTCTATCTGACACGCTTGCCCGTTCCATTTTTGAACCTAGTGTAATACCTGCTGGCGTTATTGTGTCTGCAGTTGGTGCTCCATATTTCTTATATATTTTATTTAAATCAAAAAAATAGATTGTTTTTTACTAAAAATAATAATATACTACCAAAGTGGTCATTTGATTGATAATGATTATCAAAATCACTTTTTAGGAGAGTCCTATGAAAAAAACAATTTTAAGTCTGTTCACTGCACTATCTGTATTTACATTAGCTGCATGTGGAAATGACAAAACATCAGAAGAAACTACAACTGAGAAAGAAACTACACCAATTAAAGAAAGTGTTACATACGACAAAGACGTAGCATCAATTTCTATTTTCTTAACTGGTAACTTACAAGCTCTAGAAATTACACCTGTAGGAACAACTACAAGTGATTTCTTACCATTACAAGAAGAGCGTTTCCCAGAAACTGAATATTTAGGTTTCACAAAAGAGCCTGATATGGAAGCTTTAATCGCATTACAACCGGATGAAATTTTCATCGATGCTGAATTCGCTGAAAAACATGGTTTAGATAAATATGAAGCAATCGCAACAACGCATGTCATTAATCTAGATGAAGGCCGTTGGAAAGATCACTTAAACAACATTGCTGAAATTACTGATCGTACTGAAACAGCTGAACAATTCATTGCGGACTACGATGCAAAAGTTGAAGAAGTAAAAGTATTAGCTAAAGATAAGCTTGGCGAAGGTACTGTCATGGCGGTTCGCGTATCTGCAAAAGGTATCCGAGTTTATGGTATGGAGCGTCCATTAGGTCCGATTTTATTTGAAGATTTAGGATTTACTCCAGCACCTGGTATCGAAGCAATCGATAAAAACTGGGAGAACATTTCAAAAGAAGTACTACCTGACTACAATCCGGATACGATGTTCGTTTTAGTATCTTCCGTGGATGAAGGTAGTCAGCAAGTCTTTGATGAATTACAAAACGACCCTATTTGGCAAAGTTTAAAAGCTGTTCAAAATAATCAAGTAATCGTTATTGAAGAAAACCCTTGGTTAGACTATTCTGCTTATGGTAACAAATTAGCATTAGAAAACTTAGAAGAAATTTTATTAGCTAAATAATTTAAAGTATACACAATTTAATATACTTCCTTTACTGATAGAAACCCTTTTGTGAAATACAAAAGGGTTTCTTTTTTGTGAGATAGCTGATGAAAACAAAAATAAAACGTATTTTTGATGTCTTAGATATTTGTCTCAAATCCACCTAGGTAAACTAAACCATTAAATAACTTACTACTCTTTCCTGTATTCTTCTAGTATTTCAAGAAACTCGAATAGATTTTCAGCAATCTCAATGTGAGTATATGGCAAACCAGTTTCTTCATCCGGCTCATCAAAAAAACATGCACAAACTGTGGGTTCATTGAAATTAAAATCCAAATATAATATGTTACCTGATCCATCCTCTCCAAAAGGAAGATATAATCTATTTCCTAAAACATGCTGCTTAATCATAAAAAATACATTTTCCGAAATTGTACATTCTGTTTCTTTTGCCAATAATGGATATAAAAAGCTGATATTAAATACTTCCTCATCCCCGTCATAGATAGTATTTTCTTCTGGTACCCCACCATTTGATAATTTATAAAATTCGATATAAGAATCTGGCAACTTTTTTTCTAGAGCTTTTTCTAACTTAACAAAATCATCCTCTAACACTGCTCGTTTATGATATCTATTAATGAATTTTATTTTTCTCATAATGTTCTCCTAATACTTACGCATTTAAAATATGATATGGACTGTTGGTAATTTACAGCCACTTCCCCAACTTAAATCACGATAACGTTTGTCAGATAGTTATTATAGTTGGATGGGTTTATAGCTCAAAGCTTTATCAACTACTTCCTCAGGGAGTAAATTATCATAAAAAATGTAGTTAGCAGCTTCAGGATCAATTACGTTATCAAGATTCTCTTCTAATAACTGGTCATCCTCCGCTTCAGTCTTAATTTCAGCATTCATTATTCTAGTTACCAGCACGATAAGCTCTTCTCTATTCAATTTTCTATCAGCCATTATTAATTTCCTTTGCCATATTTATTTTCTACAGTAATGATAAACAGGCGATAAAATCCCTTTATTTCACAAATCAATAAACTATCTATGTAAAAAACTCCACCCACTGCATGTAATGGTGGTCGATGATGTAAAATTTATCGAATTATTCCGCTAAAAATTTAGTTAATGGTTAATAAAATACAAAAAACAAATCACAATAACCCCTTTTTAATTGTTAATTACCACTATCCTACTCTTTATTTACTGTTTTCATAATTCAAGAACACTACATTTTATTTTGTAATAAATCAATTCCTCATTTATTATTTTTTCAATCTCCCTCCAGTCCCCACCTGCTAATCCCGAACCAATTTTAGGCATCTGTATCGATAATCTATTTATTAATGAAAATCTTGCAACTTTTTTTAAACATAAACGAAGTGCATCATAATCAATATACTTTGTACTATCTTTGTAATTTTTCCTTACACCTTTTTGTGCAAGCATATTTGCAATAAAAGTATTTTTCTGTTGCCCAAAACATACAAACTGAACTTCTCCTAACCTAAATGCCTCTTTGTCTTTAGACCATTTTAAATATTCCTTCTTTGCAACAGGGAATTGCTTTGATAGAGATAGAACAAAACCTTTTCCCCATAATCCTAATATGTTAACAACATGAATGATTAGTGTATTTTCTTCTAAGGGAAGAGAAGCATCACCTTTTAAGTAGTTTATTTGAGATTTGTTAACATGAACTAAAGCAGCCTTCTTCCACTTACTTTCAAATTCTACTCTAGTAATAGGTACACTATCGCTTAAATCTAAACTATCAACATGTCCATCGTACAATAAAAATCCAATATTTTCGTTCCAATCTTTCAATGAT